>Ga0209284_10000133_pt1 | contig 108045 bp, 87 predicted proteins | sample FRY03_FD_187211 | JGI IMG/M metagenome (GOLD analysis project Ga0209284, IMG submission 187211) | Freshwater microbial communities from Lake Fryxell liftoff mats and glacier meltwater in Antarctica - FRY-03 (SPAdes) (version 2) | ecosystem: Environmental > Aquatic > Freshwater > Ice > Glacier... | reverse complement strand
TTTGTGATTACAAAAATAGGCAAGGAAGCGTTCTAACCAATATCAAGTCTAAACTTCTTTGTTTCGCTAAGCTTCACAAAGAAGTTTAGACTTGATATTAAAAACAATAACGTTGTGAAACTGGACAAATAGCCAAATAAAATTTTTCATTTTACAAATTTTTGAGCAAATTTAAACTTTTTCATTTTTTATCGATACATTATCTACGATAAAAAATAAATTTATCGCACTCAAAAAAATATTTACACTGCTTGTTTTAGTCTAATCTTATACATCCTCTTAGTTCTAAAACAAAAATCGCCTTTAATATTGAGTCTTTTTTAAAGTTAAAAAACTCTTAATCATGACATTAAATTAAACCTTTTTACTTTTTAAAGGTCAAAGAAGTATACCTAAAAAACAATTAAATATTTTATACCATGAAAAAATTAGCAAGCATTTTAGTTTTAGTATTCGCTTTTATTGTAACAGTTCAAGCACAGAAAAAAGAAAGAGAAAGAGGCCCAAAATTAACAGTTGAACAACATACCGACTTGGCCATTAAAAAAATGACTTTAGGTTTAGATTTATCAGACCAACAACAAAACCAAATTAAACCTTTAATAAATGCTCAAGTTGCAAGAAGAAAAGAAGCTATGGAAATTAGAAAGGAAAATAGAACTGCAAATAAAAAGCCTTCAGCAGATGAAATTTATACAATGAGAAGTGCACAATTAGACAATCAAATTGCTTTTAAAAATAAAATGAAAGACATCTTAAACAAAGAACAATTTGAGAAGTTTAAAAAAATGAAAGAAGAAAGAAAAGGAGAAGGAGAAATGAAAAAGAAGGGAAAAAAGGGAACTAAAAAAGGCGATAAAAAAAGACACTAAAAAGTTTTTTTAAGAACTAATTTTGGTTAATTACTTTTAGATAAAACCCGACTTCTTTTTGAAATCGGGTTTTTGATGTTTGCTAAATTTAGCGTTAGCGATTGAACCTTTCGACTTCGCTCAAACCAGGCTAATTGTTTAAACTCTTTTTTATTTTTTCAAAAAAAGCGAGTAGTGAAAGTGCGACCCTGTGTAACAACAAAATCTCGATACAATGTAAAAAAAAATCAATCGAAATGATTTACTCTTTAAACCAACTAGAGTATTTTACGTAATTATTGGCAATTCTATCAATTTCTCCAGAAATTAACTCTTCTGAAATATCTTTCACTTTTTTAGCAGGCACACCTGCGTAAATACTTCCACTTTCTACCCTTGTATTTTTAGTTACAACAGCACCTGCAGCAATAATTGAGTTCGATTCTATAACACAATCATCCATAATAATGGCTCCCATACCAATTAAAACATTATCATGAATTGTGCAACCATGTACAATTGCATTATGACCAATAGAAACATTATTACCAATGGTTGTTGGCGATTTTAGATAGGTTGCATGAATAACTGCACCATCTTGAATATTAACTTTATTGCCAATTTTAATATAATGAACATCACCTCTAAGAACAGCGTTAAACCAAATACTACATTCTTTGCCTAAAGAAACTTCCCCAACAATTGTAGCATTTTCTGCAACATAGCAATCTTCTGGTATTTGTGGGTATTTACCGTTTACGGCTTTAATAATTGGCATATTTTATTTTTTATTAATTGATAATCAACACTTGGTTTATGTTTAAATCATTACTTTTTAAACCATTTAAATCTTTTAAAATAGTTACTGAAGTATTAAACTTTCTTGAAATTGAGTATAAAGTATCGCCTTTTTGAACTGTATAGTAATTTACTTCAACTGTATTATTTTCTTCACCTTCCTCTATCGTATTATCGTAAGTGAAATCGCCTTTTTTTATACGATCAAATTCATACAATTGATAATCTTCTATAATTCTAATAAGCTTTACCGGATACAGTGGATCTGTTGCATAACCTGCTTTTCTTAATCCATTTGCCCAATTTTCATAGTCTGTAACCTTATAAGAAAACAAAAAATGATAGCGACTTCTTTGTGTTAAAAAAAGCGAATGATCTTTAAAAGAAGAAGATACATATTTGTATTTTCTAAAACATTCTCCTTTTTCATCATCATCATGATACACTCTATTCCCTTGCCATTCTGTATGACATTTTATACCAAAATGATTGTTAGATTTTATGGCAAGTACACTTTTTCCGTTACCAGATTCTAATACTCCTTGTGCTAAAGTTATACTGGCAGGTATGTTGTGCAAATGCATTTCTCTAACAGCAATAGCCGCATATTTTTTAATATACTCTAAAGTACTTTCATTTAATTTTTTAGAACCTTCCTCTAATTTTTCTATATGTTTATCCTCGTTTACCTTAGGTAAGTTTTTAATTTCTTGCTCTTTATAAGTTTTATTACGCTGCTTTTTTACCGTTTTTTTACTTGACCCACAGTTAGACAACATCAACAGAAACAAACAACCAAGTAAAATTTTTAGCTTCATTATACTAATATAATTTCTTTATTTTTATCTTTTAACTTTTGATTTACTCCATGAATTCCCTGCATACCACCTGTATGAATCGCCAAAATTTTGCTATCTTCTTGAAAAAAATCATTTTTAACCAAATCTAAAACACCAAACAACATTTTTCCTGTATAAACAGGATCTAACAAAACGTCGGTTTCTTTTTTAAAATTATTAATAAAACCTATTAATTCTTCTGTATGTTTTGCGTAACCGCCAAAACTATAATCTTTTTGTAAGCTCCACCTATCTTTTTTAACAGAATACTTTTTTATTTCTTCGGATAAGAAATTTCCTTTTAAAGCAGGAAAACCTATAATTTTGTGATGCTTTTTTGAGGCATTTATCAACCCAGAAAGAGTACCTCCTGTGCCAACAGAACAACAAATAAAATCGAATTTTTTATCCTCATTTGTTAAAATCTCTTCACAACCCTGTACGCCAAAAATATTAGTTCCTCCTTCCGGAATTAAATAAAAATCACCCCATTTATTTTTCATCTTTTCGATAAAACCAAACGAAGATTTTTGTCTGTATATTTCTCTAGAGACAAAATGGAATTTCATTCCGCTTTCATGCGCCTTTCTTAAAGTGGCGTTTTCTTCTAATGTTTTGGTTAGGTTTAAACCTAGCTCTTCTCCTCTAATAATAGCAAAAGTTTTAAAACCTGCCATTTCACCTGCAACTGCTGTTGCCACAATATGATTAGAAAACGCACCACCAAAAGTAAGCAGCGATTTCTTTTTAAGCTTTTTAGCTTCTTCTAAGTTGTACTTTAATTTTCTGAATTTATTACCAGATATATAAGGGTGAATTAAATCTTCTCTTTTAATAAAGAGTTCCACTTTTTTTTCTTCCAAAATTGGAAGAAAAATTTGTTGGTTTTGTGTTTCTATTTGAGAATCGAAGTTCATTTTTGTGTCTTTCCTATGAAAACAGGAAACTAAATTTTATTTATTAAAACAAGATAACTATAAATTAAAAAACGCATCCTTTTCATGTAATTAAAAAAATGCATTTTACTAATTGGATTTCTACCATAGTAGAAACAAGAAAAAATTAAGAAAATTCAGCTACTTCTGCTTCTATCTTTTCCCATTCTTCCATTAAACTATCTACTTTTGCTTTTTTATATTTATATTTTTCAAAAAAGTTTGGCTTCGAAGAAACTTCGTTATAATTTTTAGCCAATTCTATATCATTTTTTGCAATTTCCGCCTCTAAATCAGCAATTTCTGATTCTATTTTAGAAAGTCTATTATTTAGTTTCTTCAACTCTTTTTCTTCTTCTTTTGAAAGTTGTTCAGCTTCAATTTTAGAACTTGATTTTTCTACTTTTACAACAGTTCTCTTTTCTGCTTCACGTAGGTTTTCAATTTTATGTTGGTCTAAGAAATAGTCGATATCTCCTAAATATTCTTTTATTATCTTATCCTTAAATCCGTAAACGGTAGATGTTAATCCTTGTAAAAAATCTCTATCATGAGAAACGATTATTAACGTACCGTTAAATTGTTTTAAGGCTTCTTTTAATACATTTTTGGAGGCAATATCTAAGTGATTTGTTGGCTCATCCATGATTAAAACATTAAATGGCTGCAACAATAATTTACACAAAGCTAGCCTATTTCTTTCTCCTCCAGAAAGTACTTTTGCTTTTTTATCTACGGTATCTCCACCAAACAGAAAAGATCCAAGCATATCTCTAACACGCATTCTGTTACCATCAGTTGCTGCATCTTCCATGATTTCTAAAACCGTTTTTTCTGGTGGCAAATGCTCTGATTGGTTTTGAGCAAAATAACCAACTTCTACGTTATGCCCTAGTTTTAAATGTCCTTTAAACGGAATTTCGCCAACCATCATCTTCGCTAAAGTTGATTTTCCTTGGCCATTTTGACCAACAAAAGCAATCTTACTATTTCTCTCTATTAGTAAATCTACGTTTTCTAAAACGTGTTTTTCACCATAGCTTTTGTACAACTTTTCTGCCTCAACAATAATTCTTCCTGGTTCTTTGGATATTGCAAAACGAATATTCATTGCTTGATTGTCATCTTGGTCTACTTCAATTAACTCAACTTTATCAAGTTGTTTCATTAAAGATTGCGCCATCGATGCTTTACTCGCTTTTGCCTTAAATTTATTTATTAAAAACTGTTTTTGCTTAATTTCTTTCTCTTGATTTTTCTGAGCCTGTAATTGTTTTTCTTTAATTTCTCCTCTTAATAATAAGAATTGAGAATATGGTTTTTTATAATCGTAAATCTGACCTAAAGAGATTTCAATCGTTCTGTTAGTTACGTTATCTAAAAACATTTTATCATGAGAAACCAAAACAATTGCTCCTGAATACGATCTTAAAAAGTTTTCTAACCAAATGATAGATTCAATATCTAAGTGATTTGTTGGCTCATCTAATAATAAAATATCATTATTTTGTAATAATAATTTAGCCAATTCGATGCGCATTCTCCATCCACCAGAAAAAGTATCTGTCAATTTATCAAAATCATCTCTTTGAAAACCTAATCCTTGTAAGATTTTCTCTGTATCGCCCTGATAATTATACCCGCCAAGTAATTCATAACGTTCTGTATTATCTGTTAAATCGTGAATTAATTGGCTATATTCCTCACTTTCGTAATCGGTTCTAGTAACTAATTGCTCATTTATTTCATCGAGTAATACCTCAATTTCTTTAATTTCCACAAAAGCTTGGTACGCTTCTTCCAAAATTGTTCTTCCTTCAACAAAATCAATATCTTGTCTTAAAAAACCAATTCTTACATCTTTATCAAAAGCCATTGTTCCGCTACTTTCGATGTCTTTAGAAAGTACTTTTAAAAGCGTAGATTTTCCTGCTCCGTTTTTACCTATTAAGCCTATTCTATCTCCTTTATTTAATTTAAAAGTGATGCCTGAAAATAATTCAGTTCCCATAAAGGAAACTGTTAAATTGTGTACGTTTAACATTAAATGTTATGAATGTTACTAAGTTAGATTGATAAAAATTTATCTTTGCAAAAGTATAAATTTTTAATTTTATGATGTTTAAAAAAGGAACAAAATTATACAGCATTTCTAAAGGTACTTGCCCAAAATGCCAAGAAGGGTCTTTTTTTAAGTATAGGTTCACTTTTAACCCTTCAAAAGTTACTAAAATACATGATAATTGCCCTAATTGTAACTTAAAATATATGTTAGAGCCTTCGTTTTTTTATGGCGCTATGTATGTAAATTACGGAATTACAGTCGCAATTTCTATTGTTATTTTTTTAATAACGAAACTCGGTTTTGAATTAAATTTATTGCAATCTTTTTTTAGCGTTTTTGTAGTATTAGTTCTTTTAGCACCGTTAAATTTACGTTTATCTAGAATTATTTGGATAAATATGTTTGTTCCTTTTGAGGGAAATAGTTAAATTTAGAAGTTTAAGACTTATTCAAACCTTTTAATATCAATTTCTACATCTAATTTTTCATCCTTTTCTAAATTATTGAAAAGTTGTTTAGCTACCGTTGGTGCGATCATAACTCCCCGCGTTCCTAAACCGTTTAAAATAGCCAACCTAGTGTATGCCGGATGAATCCCAACTAAAGGTCTTCTATCTCTAACTGTAGGTCTTATTCCTGCGGTTTGCTCTACAATTTTATAAGGAACCGTAATTACTTTTTTAAGTTTATCTACCAACTCAGTTTTTCCTTCTTCGGATGGATTTGAAGTTTTATCGCTCCAATTAAAGGTTGCACCTACTTTATACAAATTATTTCCTAATGGTAGCACAAATAGCGTTGATTTTATTAAAAAATCGATTTCTAATTCTGGAGCATAAATTATAATTAATTCCCCTTTTACTTCATTCAAAGGCAAGTAATTAAAAAACAAGTTTTTAGTCATACCAAAACCTTCACAAAAAACAATTCTATCAGTCGTAAAATCTTTGTATTCTAAATAATGTTCCCTAAATTTTATTTGCTGATGTTCGAACTTTTCAAACCGAATTTTATTTTCCGTTTTTAAATATTCTCTATACACTTCAACAAGTTTCTTCGTATCTATTCTGCCTGCTTCTTGTACGTTTCCGAAACCAAAATCAGCAAGAATGCCCTTTCTTTTTTCATTGTCAATTTTGGGATCTAAATAGGCCGATAACAAAGGTTTATCCGTAGCTTCATACCAATTATTTTGGTCTTCGATAGATTTAAAAACTTTTTTGATTAGAAATTTTTCATCAAAAGTTAGATTAAATTTTTCTTCTAATTTCTGATAAAAAGGAAGTGCAAGTTCTAATTGTTCTTTCGCGTTCCAAACTGGTGTAAATCGTTTTAAAATAACAGGATTATATACCCCACCAGCCACTAAAGATGATGTTTGAGAATCGTCTTCAAAAACTACAAACGTTTTATTTGCAGCTAATAATTCTTCTGCAAATGCTAAACCCGCTAAACCCAAACCAACAATAATGTAATCTACTTTCATGTTGCAAAAATACTTAAGTTTTCATTAAAACTATTGGTTTTATATGAACTTACAAATAATTTTAGCTCTAATTGAATCTTTCGTCGAGCTCAAGAAATACTATCTATTTAAGTCTTCTACTTTTTTGTAGAACGCGAGTATTCAAAGCAGGAAAGAGTTTTAAACAAAAAAACGCTTGCTTTCGCAAACGTCTGTTTTTAATTTTTGATAGTGAATTAATAATTCCACATATCCATTTCTCGGTTTCTAATGTCTTCTTTAATCTTATCTGCTTCTAAAAGCTGAAATAAAGAATTACCGCGAACATAATCTTCAATGGCTCTATTGCCATAAATATTTTCTTCTCTTACAATTACTGAGCTAAATCTACGGGCGTTTAATAAATGATCGTAAGAAATTGGATGTGTTGCATTATCCGGATTAAAAACTTTTGAATCATGTAAAGTCTCTCTTGCGGTTGGAAAGAAAATCCAAAACAACTCGTACAAACTTTGATCTTCAACACCTTCAACACCCAACGTCTGAACATCTTTTCCCATTGGCGCGATTGCCAACAATCTGTATTTCATTTCTCCTTGGCGCTTGTCAAAATACCACATTCCTTTTAACATATACCCTCCAATATCTTCCGATTGAAGCTTATATGTATCCTTGTAACCATTCACTTCACGTACATTTACCAAACGAGAATTGATTTCTTCTTTTGTGATTTTTGATGTAAAAAAAGAATCTGAATAAGCATCTTTAATTTCACCTTGTCTAATTCCTTTTATCAAAGTATCAAATAACGATCTTCTTGATGATGAAATATTTGTAGTGTCTATCGGGAAATAATAAGGTAAATTTATTTTTTGATTTAAATCTACAAATTCCCATACAACTTTAGACCACATCACATCTCTATCATCTACATATCCGTAAGGAATTGGCCCATCGTTATCTGCTGCTAATTGTACTACACTTTCTTTACCAATTTGATCAACTGATTTTGCATTTAATAAATTAACTTGTGCATTTACATAACCAGAAGTTAAAAAAACGAAAAATAATATTAAAAAATTTCTATTCATAATCTAATTTTTAATGCTAATTAGTTAACTCTATGCTTACAGGTAAAACTTGTTTAAGGTTGTATCCATTAGCAGTTGCTCTAATATCATAAATATTAATAATATCTCCTCTTTGTGCTTTGTCTAAAACTTTTTTAGCGGCTGCACTTAAAGTTGTTCCTTCAACAATAATTGTTAACTCTCCTGGAACTTTAATTTTAAAGCCTTGTACTGTAATATTTAAATCGAACTCAAAATCTGGCAATCCTGCAGAAATTGGTGAATTCGCTAAACCAGATTTTGGCATTCTTACAATTCCGTATTGCTCTCGAACAGAACCCATTGCTGCAGGTATGTCTTTAATTCTAAAAGTTGCTTTAGAATTCACTGTTTTACCACTACTTAACGTTGCACTAACGATAATAGTTGCAATATTTCCTTCACCTGGCTTGATACTATATTTACCTTTACTCCCAGATAAATTACCCCCTGTTGCTGAAACCTTTAAATTATTATCACTCACTCCGGGTAAAGACACAGAAATAGGATTATCTAAACCTCTGTACACTACATTCATTTTGTCCGCAGAAACTACTGCATCACCTGGTTCTGGAATTACAGAATATGAACTTTCAAAAGGAACCTCAACTGGTTTACCATCTTGAGTAAATGTTATTTTTCCTTTAATGTCATGATTACCTATATTACCTGCTGGCATGTCTATAATTACCTGACCTGATTCTATGTTCTTGTAATTTTGACCATTTAAAATTACATTATCAGGAACCATTGTTGCATCATAACGTCCTAGAACGATTTTACCAGTAACTTTCTCACCGGCAAAATAGGCGTTTTTGTCAAGTGCTACAATTCCTTTGTAATTCGTTAAAGATAAAGATTCTTCTAGTTTACCCCCTAACAAAGCTGAAACAATATCGCTTTCTGAGTTTTTAATATCAGCTTGCATTTGTGTTAAGTTTGTTAAAGATGCAATTAGAGGAAAACCTTCATATCTGTATTTTAACCAAGGAACTTCTTTACCATCAGTATCAAATTTAGCCGTAGTATTAAATCTATTTTCTAAGACTGTAGAAAATTTATTATTTTCTCCTAAAACGCTATTTACATCTGTTCTGTAACCGTTAATTTTATCTAAAAACTCCTGTCCCTCTGCAGTATAATTATCTCCAGTAAAGAAATAAGAGTTTAAAAACTCTGTTTTATCCATTGACTCATAAGCAGTTTTATCTTCTAAGTCTGCAGTCATATTTGATTTTAACACACCTAAGTACGTATAAAAATCAGCTGAATATTTCTTAATCTGTAAAGCTTGTTTATTTAAATTATCAAATTTTGCAGCTTGCTCTGAAGCTTTGGTTGCTAAATTAGCATACGCTTGATTATTTTTATCAGTAACAGAAACATTATTGGTTTCTAACTTTTCATTCATAAAACCAAAAGCAGATAAAACTTCCTTATCCATTTGCATCGCTAACATTGCAATAAAAACAAGATACATTAAGTTGATCATTTTCTGTCTTGCGGACAATTTTCCTAATGCCATATTTTCTAATTAGTTTTTTAAGTTAATATTTTATTTTTTACAACTAATTATTATTTACTAGACATTGCAGAAAGCATTCCGCCATAAACACCGTTTAAAGAAGATAAGTTTTTTGCTAAAGATTCCATTTGTTCTTTTAATCTTTCTGTGTTTTCTACAACCGCAGTATTTAACTCTTCTTGTTTACTTGAATTTTCTACTTGAACTTTATATAAACCATTTAAAGATTCCATATGCACGGCCGCTAAAGAAACTTGCTCATTGTATTTGTTTGTTGATGAAATAGATTCTGATGCCGCAGACAATCCTTCTGCAGCTCCTTGAAAGTTCTTCATACTAACTCCTAAGCTTTCCATTAAATGTGCATCTATTTTGGCTTCTTGAAGCAAAGCATCTAATTTTTGAGACAACATACCGTCAGCACCCACTTTTTCTTCTGTTAAAACCCCATCTTCACCTAACTCTGGGTAAACTTTAGACCAATCAAATTCATCTTCTGGGGTATCAAAAGCAGAGAAAAAGAAAATAAGAGCTTCTGCAATTAAACCAATAGCTAAAACATTCGATCCATTAAACCATCCAAAACTAATATGATTTAATTTAAATAATGCGCCTAATATTACAATTGAGGCTCCAATATTGTAAGCCATGTTAAATAATTTCTTTTTAGTTTTTGACTGTGCCATTTTATATAAGTTATATTATTTTTTTGATTTTTATATTATTTTTTTGATGTACCAATGTAGTTTTGAACGGTTCTAAAACCAATATAACTTCTTGCTGTATCTGCATATTCATAATCTCTAGAAGCTACTTCTAAATAATATGCTACATCTTTCCAAGAACCTCCTCTAATGATTTTTCTTTTGTTTTTTCTATCTTCCACATTAGGGTTCATCGTTGAAGCCATATAATAAGAAGATAAATTGTACGCTGTATTTGTCCATTCAGAAACGTTCCCAGCCATATTGTATAATCCGTAATCGTTCGCATTAAATGATTTTGCTTCCATTGTGTATAAAGCGCCATCTACTGCATAATTACCTCTTACCGGTTTAAAGTTTGCCAAGAAACAACCTCTATCACTAGTAGTACTTCCTGTTCCCCAAGGGTATGTAGCAAATTCTAAACCACCTCGTGCAGCATATTCCCATTCTGCTTCTGTAGGTAATCTAAAATCTGGAACTTGAGTAGCATTTTTCTTTCCTGATAAATAAATATTTTTCTTTTTTGTTCTCCAATTACAAAAAGCATTTGCTTGCCCCCAACTAACACCTACAACGGGATAATCTGCATAAGATTGGTGGTGAAAATAATCTTGATGCATTGGGTCATTATAAGAATAATTAAAATCTTTAACCCAAACTGTAGTATCTGGATAAATATTTAACACTTCTGTTTGCAAGAAATCTTTTCTGTTACCGCCTTTTCTTGCAGCATTGTCTCTATCAAACCAGGTATACTTATATTTTAAATACTTTGTATTAAACGTTCTAACACCATCTGTGGCGTCTTCTCTGCTAATAAATAGAGTGTCCATTACTTCTACATAATCTACATCAGGAAAATCTTCTGTTTTCCAAATAATTTCTTCAGACCAATCTAATGGCTGAATAGTATCAAAACTATAATAGTTGTCATACATGTATTTTTCATAGGGCGTAGCATTGGCTACTGTATCCTTAAATTTATAATTCTGAATTCCGCCAGAAGGTAATACTCCGTTTGGTCCGGGAGTTGCTCCTAAACCTGCAAATTCTGCTTGATAAGCTAGTTTTGTTCTTACAACAGAATCTCTAACCCAAAAAACAAATTCTTTGTATTCGTTATTTGTAATTTCGGTTTCATCCATAAAATAAGGACTAACGGTAACAGTTTTTGTAGGTGTATTTAATGTACCTATAATATCTTCATCTTGTTTTCCCATTGTAAAAGAACCGCCCGGAATTAGTGCCATTCCGTAAGGCTTTTCTGAGAACCATTTTTTGTTAGATTTCACACCTACTAATTCTCCTCTATCATTAGAACCACAACTGTAAAAAACGGCTATTAAAAGTGCAAATATTGCTGCTTTCTTCATATTTTTTTTTGTCTTTACTAAAAGTTCGTAAACCTATTATTTTTTTTGCTAAAAAACAATCTTCAAGATGTTTTTAACGCACTAATTTTTACTATTTATTTTATTAAAGCATTTTACTCATTGCTTTATACCATCTTTCTGGTATAATCTGCTTTGTTGCTTCTTTGTAATCTTGATATGTACATGGTATTAACGCATGTCTTTTGTATTTATTATCTGATAAAATATTTATCTCAATCCACCATCGTCCTGTTTTATTGCTTTTGTAAAACACTAAAGAATCGTCATCTTCTAAAATAACGGTAAACTTTTGATAATTTTCTTTTCCCGAAAACGGATAATCTTTTACTCTAAAATTTACTCCTTCTATAAAATACCAAATCATTTGCGCAATTAAATTTGCTGTCTGATAATTGTTATCATACTGCGAATTGTACTCGTAAATACCAAATGAAGAAACTTTATCACTAATACCCGCATATCTAGAAATAGCACAAATTTCTTCTCCATAAAAACCGTTGGGAGACGCATTATTATTAGCAGGAGCTTCACTTTGCCTTACTGCACCAATATCTATAGAGACAATATCTGCATTTCTAAACGCGGGCTCAATATTTTCTAATTCTTTGGCTTTACCAAGTCTGTAAGTATCAAAAAATAAATTATCTAATAATTGTATTTCTTCTTGACTATTAAAATACGTTTGATACCCTACATTGCTATAATTAAACAAGTTATTAGGCTCTTGCATAATTATTTTACTCAAATACGATTGTGAGGTTAATTCTGCATCTAAATTACCTAAATCGAATCTGCTATCTACAGCAGTAACGTTTACAGTTTGCTCTAATGCATCGTAAGCTCTATAATTTATATAGGTAATATCCTGACCTCCACCAATTATAATCGGAATAATGTTCTTTTTTAATAAGTCTGTTATAATTTCTGAAACTGCAAAATAAGTATCCGTAACAGCATTCCCTTTTAAAACATTTCCTAAATCGGCAATTTCTGTTTGCCAATCTCCTGGAAATAATTGATATAGTTTTTTTCTGATAAAATGTAAATTTTCTCCACATCCAAAATTATCTTCAGAATTTCTATCTTCTTGAACGCCGAAAATCGCGATTTTTACGTTTTTTAAATCAGGAAAACCTTCCCTCTCTGAATACACTTTAATTGTATTCCCCAAACATAAAGAAGGCTGCAAAGCTAAATGCGCTAAAACCACTTCTTTTACAGGAGTTAAAAAATCTTGATTCATCAATTTTTATTGGAGTGGAAAGATACCAAAATCTTTATTTCTTTTTAATTGTTTTTTTAGTTGTTTTCTTTACCGTTTTTTTAGTGGCTGTTTTCTTTTTGGCAACCTTTTTCTTGGGCGTTTTTGCTTCTATCATGGCAATTGCTTCATCCTTAGAAAGTTTTTCAATTTCTATTGTTTTTGGCAACTCAATTTTAATTTTCCCTTTTAAAACATTATATCTTCCCCATCTCGCTTTTTCTACACGAATGCCTTCATCTTCCCAATTATGAATAACTTTCTCTATTTCTTTCTGTTTTTTTGCTTCAATTAATTCAATAATATCATCATTAGACAGGTTCTCAAAATCGTACTTTTTATTTACGTTGATAAAAACATCATTCCATCTTAAAAAAGGCCCAAAACGTCCAACTCCTTTTTGAACAGGCAATTCTTCGTAGTGAGCAATTGGAGCATCGGCTTCTTGTTTTGCAACAATTAATTCTTCTGCTCTTGGCAAATCAACCTCCATTGGGTTTTCTCCTTTATCCAAAGAAACAAACATGGTTCCGAATCGAATATAAGGTCCAAAACGGCCATTAGAAACAATTACTTCTTCGCCTTCATAACTTCCTAAAGTTTTTGGCAATAAAAACAATTCTAAGGCTTCTTCCATAGTAATGGTTCCTAGATTCTGCTCTTTGTTTAAACTTGCAAAAACTTTTTCTTCGTCCTCAGGAGCGCCAATTTGCGCAATCGGTCCAAATTTACCCAAACGAACTAATACTGTTTTCCCTGATTCTGGATGATTCCCTAGAATACGCTCGCCACTTTCTCTCTCTGCATTTTCTTTTACGTGCTCTACATTATCATGGAATTTTTTGTAGAAACCTCTAATCATTTCTGTCCAGTTTTCTGTTCCTTCAGAAATATCATCAAAAGAACTTTCTACTTTGGCTGTAAAACCAAAATCCAAAACATTCGAAAAATTAGCAACTAAAAAATCGTTTACAATATTCCCAATATCCGTAGGTACTAACTTATTTTTATCTGAGCCCGTTTTTTCTGATAAAGTCTGATTTCTTACATCACCATTTGATAAAATCATTTGTTGATATGCTCTTTCTAACCCTTCGTTAATTCCTTTTTCTACATATCCTCTTTTTTGAACCGTAGAAATTGTTGGCGCATAAGTTGATGGTCTACCAATACCTAATTCTTCTAATTGTTTTACCAAAGATGCTTCTGTAAATCTGTAGGGAGGACTCGTAAAACGCTGTGTTGCATTTATAAAAGTGTACTCTAAATTTTCATTTGCTTTTAAATTTGGCAACATCCCAGCTTGCTCCTCATCTTCATTATCTGTGCCCTCTAAATATACTTTTAGAAAACCATCAAATTTTATCATTTCTCCGTTTGCAGTAAATATTTTTGTGTTTCCAGAATTTTCAATTTTTACATTGGTTCTCTCCAACTCTGCATCACTCATTTGCGAAGCCAATGTTCTTTTCCAAATTAAATCGTATAATCTATTTTGGTCGTATTCTGTATCAACCGTATGCATTTTCATGTTGGTTGGTCTAATCGCTTCGTGGGCCTCTTGCGCACCTTTTATTTTCGATTTAAAAACACGTTGTTTGCTATATTCTTTTCCGTAATAATTTGTAATTTCTTCGGCAGCTTCGTCTCTTGCATCCACCGATAAATTTACACTATCTGTTCTCATGTAAGTAATTAAACCTGCTTCATACAAACGTTGTGCAACTTGCATTGTTTTACCCACCGGGAAACCTAATTTTCTAGATGCTTCTTGCTGTAAGGTTGATGTTGTAAATGGAGCTGCTGGTGATTTTTTTGCTGGTTTTTTTGTTAAATCTGCAATTTTAAAATCAGCATTTGCACACGATTTCAAGAAACTTTCTGCAGCTTTTTTAGTTTCAAAATTTTTTGAAATTCCGGCTTTAAAAGTTGCACCTTGGTTATTAGAAAACTCTGCAACTACTTTATAATGCGTTTCTGAGTTAAAATCTTGAATGCTTCTTTCTCTTTCAACAATTAAACGAACAGCAACAGATTGCACTCTTCCTGCGGACAAACCTCCTTTTACTTTTCGCCATAAAACGGGTGATAATTCGTACCCAACAATTCGATCTAAAACTCTTCTCGCTTGTTGTGCGTTTACCATATTATAGTCGATATCTCTGGGATTTTCAACTGCTTTTAAAATAGCTTTTTTTGTAATTTCGTGAAAAACAATACGTTTTGTATTTGCTTCTTTTAAACTTAATTGCTCTTTTAAATGCCAAGCAATTGCCTCTCCTTCTCTATCCTCATCACTTGCTAACCAGACTGTTTCTGCCTTTTTTGCCAAAGCCTTTAGTTTTTTTACCAATGCTTTTTTATCATCAGAAACTATATATGTTGGGCTAAAGTCTCCATCAACATCAATACCTAACTCTTTGGATGGTAAATCTGCAATATGACCAAAACTAGATTCTACTTGAAAATCTTTTCCAAGAAATTTTTCAATGGTTTTTGCTTTTGCTGGTGACTCTACGATAACTAAATTCTTTGCCATATATCTTTCTTTTGTCAAAAAAACACACCCTAAACTATGTGTTTTAAGAATGCAAAAGTATGCAGTTTTTTTTAATACTGATAAAACTGGATAAAATATTCTACTTTTTACCTGTTTTTAATGTACTAAAAATTCATATAAAGGAAGTTTGGAGCCTACTAAAATGCTTAAAAACAAAGATAATACTCCATTTTTTATTTTTATGTAAAATATTTTAAAATAATATGCGAAAAAAAATCGAATTGAATATAAACAACACCCAATTCAATTTTTTTATTTTGATGGCACGTAATTTTTAAAAATTATTTTCAACTTTTTTAACTTCAAAGAAATCTGTAATATCAACTCCTAAAAAGTTAGCAATTTTTAATAAAGTGTCTACTTTTAAATTACTTTTTCCATTCTCTAAATTATGATACGAAATTTGACTAGTGTATAATCTGTAGCATATTATTGCTCATAAGACAATTATTATTATCATTATTGCTCATAAATTAAGCACTGTAATTAATGCTGATGAAATTGTAGTACTTCAAAAAGGTAAAGTATTAGAACAAGGAAGTCATAACCAATTATATAATTCTAAAGGACATTATTACAATTTATGGCAACAACAAATACCTAAATTAACTTTATAAAAAACGCCACCAATTTTCGTTAATTTTCTGCCAATCTGTCATAAAAAATAATTTTTGGTTGTATCTTTGTATCCTTATCAAATGATAAATTGATTCATGGAACAGGTAGAAAAAATTATCGACGAAAAATTACAAGGCAAAGCACTTGTAACCGAACATAAAGTACAAAATGGCAAGAAACTATTCATAGAAAGCTATGGCTGTCAGATGAATATGAATGATAGTGAAATTGTTGCAGCTATTTTAGCAGAACAAGGTTACAACACCACACAGTTCTTAGAAGAAGCAGATTTAGTACTTGTAAATACTTGCTCAATTCGAGAAAAAGCGGAAGATACTGTTAGAAAGCGTTTGCAAAAATACAATGCTGTAAAACAAATCAATAAAAAAATGAAAGTGGGCGTTTTGGGTTGTATGGCCGAACGTTTAAAAGAAAAATTTTTAGAAGAAGAAAAAATTGTCGATTTAGTTGTTGGACCCGATGCTTACAGAGATTTACCCAATTTATTAGCAGAAATTGAAGAAGGTAGAGATGCTATAAATGTAATTTTATCTAAAGATGAAACTTATGGTGATGTTTCTCCTGTACGTTTAAACTCTAACGGCGTTACAGCTTTTGTTTCAATTACAAGAGGTTGTGATAATATGTGTACTTTTTGTGTGGTTCCTTTTACTCGTGGTCGCGAAAGAAGTAGAGAACCGAAGAGTATTTTAGAGGAAATACAATCTATGGTTGATAAAAACTTTAAAGAAATTACGCTTTTAGGTCAGAATGTAGATAGTTTTTTATGGTTTGGTGGTGGTTTAAAAAAGGATTTAAACAAAGCTTCAGAAATGGCGCAAGCAACCGCGGTTGATTTTGCGCAATTGTTAGACATGTGTGCAACGAGGTTTCCAAAAACGCGTTTTCGTTTTGCAACTTCTAATCCGCAAGACATGAGTTTAGACGTGATTCACACCATGGCAAAACATAAAAATATTTGCAAATACTTGCATTTACCAGTTCAAAGCGGAAGCAATAAAATGCTAAAAGCGATGAACAGACAACATACACGTGAAGAATACAAAACTTTGGTTGATAATATTTTTAAAATTATACCAGAAATGTCTTTATCACAAGATATGATTGTTGGTTTTTGTGGCGAAACAGAAGAAGATCATCAAGATACTTTAGAGTTGATGAAATATGTAAAATATGACTTCGGGTTTATGTTTACCTATTCTGAAAGACCAGGAACTTTGGCTGCTAAAAAAATGGTAGATGATGTGCCACATAAAGTTAAAAAAAGAAGATTACAAGAAATTATAGACTTACAACAAGAACACGCTTTATATAGAACTCAGCAACATTTAGGTAAAATTGAGGAATTTTTAATTGAAGGAACTTCGAAGAAAAACCCAAATGAATGGAAAGGTAGAAATACGCAAAACACAGTAGCTGTTTTTCCAAAAGACGACTATAAATTAGGTGACTTTGTTCTATTAAAAGTAGAAGACTGTACCTCTGCAACCTTGAAAGGAACTGTGGTTGGATATTCTGATAATAATTGATGAAAAAGAAACAAGAAACAAGACGTTCTTGAATCTTGAATTAAAAAAATCCTGATTCAAAAAAGAAAATATGGAAAATATACAAGCAATAAAACAACGTTTTGGCATCATTGGTAATGATGTGCACCTAGACAGAGCTATAGAAAAATCTGTGCGTGTTGCGCCAACAGACATCTCTGTTTTAGTTACAGGAGAAAGTGGTGTTGGAAAAGAAAATATTCCGAAAATTATACATTCATTATCACACAGAAAACATGCGAAATATATTGCTGTAAACTGTGGTGCAATTCCGGAGGGAACAATTGATAGTGAACTATTTGGTCATGAAAAGGGTTCTTTTACAGGAGCAACTCAAGATAGAAAAGGCTATTTTGAAGTTGCTGATGGAGGAACAATTTTTTTGGATGAAGTTGGTGAGTTGCCACTAACAACACAAGTTCGTTTATTACGCGTTTTAGAAAATGGCGAATTTATAAAAGTAGGTTCTTCTAAAGTATTAAAAACAAATGTTAGAATTGTAGCTGCTACTAACGTTAATATGGAATCTGCTATTAAAAAAGAAAAGTTTAGAGAAGATTTATATTACAGATTAAGCACCGTAGAAATTAATTTACCAGCTTTAAGAGATCGCAACCAAGATATCCATTTATTGTTTCGAAAATTTGCATCAGATTTTGCGCAGAAATACAGAATGCCTTCTATTCGTTTAGATGATAATGCCATTGCTGTTTTATTAAAGTATCGTTTTCCAGGAAACATTCGTCAATTAAAAAATTTAGCCGAACAAATTTCTGTAATTGAAGAAGAAAGAGTCGTTTCCGCTGCAAAACTGCAACAATATTTACCGAATAATAAAGGGAATTTTCCTGCGGTTATTGGCGCTAAAAAAGAAAATGATTTTTCTACCGAACGTGATATCATGTACAAAATTTTGTTTGATATGCGCAATGATATCAACGATTTAAAAAAGTTAACTTTAGATTTGCTGAAAAACGAAAACACAGAAGAAGTACAAGAAGAAAATCATCAGTTAATAGAAAAAATTTACGGCAACAGTACTACAAAAAACTCAAATTTTGAAGTTTTGAAGATTCCTCAAAATGCATCCGAAGAAAAAGATTATGATTTTATTGAGACCATAGAAGAAGATGAATCTCTATCTTTACAAGACAAAGAGGTTGAAATGATTAAAAAATCTTTAGAAAAAAACAGTAATAAACGTAAATTAGCAGCCAAAGAATTAGGGATTTCGGAAAGGACTCTTTACAGAAAAATAAAACAATACGATCTTTAATAAGTTTAAAGCTCAGCAGTTCTTTAAACTTTAATATTAAACTTTGAATTACCAATAATGAAAAAAATAGTATACCCAACATTATTTTTAATAAGTGCCTTGCTTTTTATAGCTTGTGGTGCGTATTCTTTTACAGGCGGAAATACGGGTGATGCAAAAACGATTCAAATAGATTTTTTTCCAAACCAAGCATCATTAGTAGAGCCGGCTTTAACACAGCGTTTTACAAATAGTTTACAAGATTTATTTACGCGTCAAACAAATTTAACACTTACTGGTTCTAATGGAGACTTGCATTTTAGCGGTGAAATTACAGACTTTAGAATAACACCAATGAGCGGAACATCAAACCAAACAGCTGCTCAAAACAGGTTAACAGTTACTGTAAATGTTCGGTTTGAAAACAAATTAGAAGTTAAAGACGATTTCGAAAAAACATTTTCTTTTTATTCGGATTTTGGCGCAAATTCTCAACTTACCGGTAGTGTCTTAGAAGCTGCTTTAGATGAAATTGTAGAAAGGCTTACACAAGATATTTTTAACGCTTCTGTTGCAAAGTGGTAGTGTTAGAAGTTAGAAGTTAGAAGTTAGAAGTTAGAAGTTAGAAGTTAGAAGTTAGAAGTTAGAAGTTAGAAGAAATTTAAAAATTTGGAAACAAATACTATCATAGCAATCATAGAAAAAAAATATTTAATTGGGCAAGTAGAAACTGCTGAATTAAAAGCGGTACTTGACGAATTTCCTTATTTTCAATCTGCAAGAGCATTGTATTTAAAAGGATTGAAAAATCAGAATAGTTTTAAGTACAATAATGAATTAAAAATAACTGCAGCTTACACGGCAGATAGAACAGTTTTATTCGATTTTATAACTTCAAAAGAATTTAATAAGGACCAAAAAGAAGAAACACATCAAAAAACAACAGCATTTATTTTACAAGAAAATAATGAAATAGAACCCGAAGTGGTTTCTGAATTACCAGAATTAGCTAAAGAAAAACTAGAAATTGGCACGCCTATTTCCTTTACAGATTCAGAGAATTTTTCATTTAATCAATGGCTGCAATTATCAACAAAAAAACCAATTATTAGAGAAAAAATTGCAACAGAAGAAGCTTATAAAAACCATAGCATTATTGAGCGCTTTATAGAAAACAACCCAAAAATAGCGCCTTTGTCTAGGGATAAAAATATAAATGTTTTAGTTACTCAAAATAAACAAGACTCGTCTTTAATGACAGAGACTTTAGCAAAAGTATATCTAGAACAAAAAAAGTATGAAAACGCAATACAAGCATATAGAATTTTAAGTTTGAAATATCCAGAAAAAAGTGGTTTCTTTGCAGACCAAATTAAAAGAATACAAATTTTACAAAAAAATAAATCATGAGTTATACAGCATTTTTAATTCTAATTTTGATTGTAGCAATAGCTTTAATCTTAATTGTTATGGTTCAAAATCCTAAAGGTGGAGGGTTATCTTCTTCTTTTGGAGGTGGAGGAGCACAATCTTTAGGTGGTGTGCAAAACACAAATAACTTCTTAGATAGAACAACTTGGACACTTGGTATTGCAATGTTTGCTTTAATTTTATTATCAAACTTCGCAATTCCCAGAGCAGGATCTAATAATGTTAATTTAGACAATACTTTAGACGGAATTGAATCTACTAAACCAATAGACAATACAACTTCAAAAACTAAAGATACTGTTAAGTAAACATTTACAAGACAACTTTAAAATGCCAACGTAAATGACACGTTGGCATTTTTTTATATTCAAAATTTAACATTAAATTCAATCAACGAAAAAATGTCAGTTTAAAAAAATTGGCATAGTTTCTGACATATTTAAAAAAGTACTTAATTTAATTAACCTGCTTGTCGGTAGACAGGTAAAAAAATAAATATAAAATGGGATTAAATATTAAACCTTTAGCAGACAGAGTTCTTGTAGAACCTGCTCCGGCAGAAACAAGAACAGCATCTGGATTAATTATACCAGATAATGCAAAAGAAAAACCACAACAAGGAACAGTTGTAGCTATTGGAAACGGTAAAAAAGACGAGCCTTTAACTGTAAAAGTTGGGGATACTGTCTTATATAGTAAATACGGTGGTTCTGATTTAAAATTAGAAGGAAAAGATTATTTAATGATGCGTGAATCTGATATTTTAGCGATTATCTAGAAGTAAGCAGTTTACAGTTGCAGTAAGCAGGTGTAACGATTAAACTTTTAAACAATTAAACGAATAAACAATTAAAGAAAATGGCAAAAGATATAAAATTTGATATTGACGCAAGAGATGGCTTAAAACGTGGAGTTGACGCCTTGGCTAATGCCGTAAAAGTAACCTTAGGTCCTAAAGGAAGAAATGTAATTATTTCTAGATCTTTTGGCGCACCGATTGTTACAAAAGATGGTGTTTCTGTGGCAAAAGAAATAGAATTAGCAGATCCATTAGAAAATATGGGCGCTCAAATGGTAAAAGAAGTAGCTTCTAAAACTAATGATTTAGCTGGTGATGGAACTACAACTGCTACTGTTCTTGCACAAGCAATTGTAAAAGAAGGATTAAAAAATGTTGCTGCTGGCGCAAATCCTATGGATTTGAAACGTGGTATAGACAAAGCTGTTGCTGCCATTGTAGAAGATTTAGCAAAACAAGCAAAACAGGTTGGAAATTCATCAGAAAAAATAAAACAAGTTGCTGCTATTTCTGCAAATAACGATGATGTTATTGGAGATTTAATTGCTACCGCTTTTAGTAAAGTTGGTAAAGAAGGTGTCATTACTGTTGAAGAAGCTAAAGGAATGGAAACCTATGTGGATGTTGTAGAAGGTATGCAGTTTGACAGAGGGTATTTATCTCCATACTTTGTAACTGATGCTGATAAAATGATTGCTGATTTAGAGAATCCATATATCTTATTGTTTGATAAAAAGATTTCTAATTTACAAGAAATTCTTCCAATTTTAGAGCCAGTTGCACAATCTAGCAGACCTTTATTAATTATTGCTGAAGATGTTGACGGACAAGCATTGGCTACTTTAGTTGTAAACAAATTAAGAGGTGGATTAAAAATTGCTGCTGTAAAAGCTCCTGGTTTTGGAGACAGAAGAAAGGCAATGTTAGAAGATATCGCAATTTTAACCGGTGGAACTGTAATTTCTGAAGAGAGAGGTTTTTCATTAGAAAACGCAACTTTAGATTTATTAGGAACTGCAGAAACAGTAACAATAGACAAAGACAACACTACAATTATAAATGGTGCTGGCGATGCTGCTTTAATTAAGGCTAGAGTTAGTCAAATTAAAGCGCAGATAGAAACTACAACATCAGATTACGATAAAGAAAAACTACAAGAACGTTTGGCTAAATTAGCTGGCGGAGTTGCTGTTTTATATGTTGGCGCTGCTTCTGAAGTAGAAATGAAAGAGAAAAAAGATAGAGTTGACGATGCTTTACACGCTACAAGAGCTGCAGTTGAAGAAGGAATTGTTGCTGGTGGTGGAGTTGCTTTAGTACGTGCTAAAAAAGTATTAGAAAAATTAGTTACAGAAAATATAGATGAAACTACAGGTGTTCAAATTATAAACAAAGCAATTGAAGCTCCTTTAAGAATTATTGTTGAAAATGCTGGAGGCGAAGGCTCAGTGGTTATCAATAAAGTTTTAGAAGGTAAAAAAGACTTTGGTTATGATGCTAAAAATGACAAATATGTAGACATGCTAAAAGCTGGAATTATAGATCCTAAAAAAGTAACTAGAGTTGCGCTAGAAAATGCTGCTTCTGTTGCTGGGATGATTTTAACTACAGAATGTGCTTTAATAGATATTAAAGAAGAAAGTGCAGGAATGCCAATGGGTGGTGGAATGCCAGGAATGATGTAGTGGTGAATCACCACAGATAATTATTTCTTATCTTTATAGAAAATAAAAAATCCGATAGAAATAGTCTTCTATCGGATTTTTTTGTGAATTCTTTAAAAATCACTTTTTATTCAGTCTTCGTAGAAATATGAAAAATAGCATCTCCTTGAAATACCTTTTGGCGCTTGATTAATATTTATAATATATTCACTATTTCTAGCTAAAACAGGGTGACTTACATCACCAAATGGATCAGAAATTCTAGCTAGTAACTAATCTTTTGTTACAAAATCATGCAAGTTTGTTTTTACATGTAAAAAGCCAGAAAAATCTGCACGCATCCAATGTGTTTCATGAATAAAAATACTTTTTTTAAGTACTTGAGGCACTTCATTTTTAGAATTTAACATTTCTAAATGTGCTAACACTCTTTTTACACCATTTAAAGCTTCTTTACAAATTGACATATCAAAACTTAAGCTTTTCCGCTTTCATTTAACAGAATAGGAATATCAATTTTGCTACATAAATTTCTATAAGACCCTTCTATTTGATCTCCATACAAAGTAAAAGGCGCATTAAATAAAGACGCTAATTTTGAAACAACTTCATTATCGTGTTTTATTCTTATTTGTACCACATTTTAACGATCTGCGCCACCAGTAAGAAAATCCATACAAAAATAGGCAAGTGGTGAAATTTATTTCTTAAAATTATACGCAAATTTACTTGCTAATGAGCCTTTTGAATTACCAAGAAATTGTCTATTTAAATCTCTTCCATCAGGAAAAAACTTAGATTTATTAATAACCGAAAATATTTACAATTGGCATACAAATGATAGTTCCTCTTGTTAGTTTGTTTAACTTATGAGTTAATATTTCTCTAACAATTTCCATTCCGTTAACCTCGTCCCCATGAATACCTGCAGTAATAAAAAACGGTTGAACCAGGATTTATAGATAAATCAATAAATACTGGTACTTCTAAAGCTGTATCCGCAAATAACCGAGCAATATTAAAGTTGAGCTTTCTGCTTTCTCCAAGTTTTATGCTTTCTCCTAATATTTTTAAATCTTCTGGATGTATTTTATCTATCGTCTTTCTTTAGCTTAAAATGTATTCGTTCAAAATTAATTATTTTTGGTATCCTTCTTTTGCTTTTTCAACTCACCTTCGTGGTCTAAAATAATTTCTTCATCTCTGTATTTACAACAAGGATGAACAGTGTTATAAGCCTTATCAGTAGCTTTTAATTTCTTATTCTCAAAACCAAAAACATCATGACCTACCTCTAAAATATTACTTTGAATGGTTGCAATAGCTGTTTTACGTTCATCCATTATTAAATTTAATTGATGCGTATCTATGCTCCAAGCTGCAAACTTTACTCCTTTCGTTTTTAAAGCCGCTGTTTCAATTCTTTTTTTACACATGCCACAAATTCCGTCTACCTCAAAAGAAACTTTAGCATTTTTATTCTTTTTAACCTCTTGCGATTGTATTGAAAAGGTTGTTAAAATTAGACTCAATGTAACTATTATTATTTTCATTTTTTATTGATTTTTTTTCTAAATATTTCTATTCTGTTTTCTTCGGATTTTAAAAAAAGATAGATTTCGAAAATTAAAAAATTCTCCTTATAAATTTATCCGTTTCTCTTAAAATTAATCAAAGTACTATTGATGTATTGTTTAACTTTTAAACTAGTTTATTTTAAAACGCAATCCTGCGTATACTGTTCTTCCAAAGATGGGCGCATACACAATTGTGCTATCAAAATAAGGTCCAAAAGGATCATTGCTTGCTAAAATAGGATTTTTTTGTTGAACATTTATTAAATTCTCTACTCCTATGTAGACTTCAAATTTATCAGAAAACACTTTTGTTATTTGTGAATTTAACAATTGATAGGCATCCGAATATACGGGTAATTGGTATCTAACAGGATTCGATGCTGTATTTGGCAAACGTTGTTTACCTATATTATTAAAAGTAACATCAAATTTCCATTGAGCGTTATTTTCTTGAATTTCTGTTTCGTAAGAAATATTTGCAAAAAATCTATTTTGAGGCTGAATTGGTTTTTGCAGATTACCGCTTTTAAAATCAGTTGAAATATCAAAATATTTATATGCAGTTCTTAATTCTACATTTTTAGCCAAACTATAATTTACTTCTACTTGAAAACTATTGGCGATACTTTTTCCGTTTAAGTCATAAAAAGAAATCTGTTGCGGATTTTCCCAATCTACAACAACTTGATTTTGAAAATTTGTTTGGTAAAAATCAAAAGTAATATCTCCTTTTTTATCAAATAAATTAAATCGCTGTAAATATGAAACTCCGTAATTCCAGGCAATTTCGGGACTTAATCCGTAGATATTTCCGCCATTAGCGTCAATATTTATATTTCTTGAGCTGGCAAATAATTGCTGATTTTCAGCAAAAATATTAGCACTTCTTTTTCCTCGTCCAACAGAAGCTCTAAAAACTCCTTTGTCCCAAGGCACATATCTAAGGTGCAATCTTGGTGTTATAAAGGTTTCCAATAAATTATGCCTATCGATTCTTAAACCAGCTGTTACACTAAAATTATCTAAATTATCAAAAGCATATTCAAAAAATGCCCCAATGTCGTTTTCTGTTCTACTAAAATCTGTGGTATTTACAAGCTCACTAAAATCATCGTAGGTAAAACTAATTCCTGTTTTAAATTTATTCCTTGTATCACCAATAATCGAATTAAAAATAAGAGTAGTGTAAATACTTTGATGCTGAATGTTGTAAACATTTAAACCAAAATACGAGTCTTGTTCGTGGTTGCTGTATGCCATTTGAAATCCAATACTTTGAAAAGGCATTTCAGGAAAAACATAGCCTAATTTTGCGGATGTTTCAAAGCGTTTTGTGTCAATTTCACTTCCCCAATAACTGGTTGTTCCTTTATCTGTCTCTGGATTAAATTTAAGTTCACCTGTTTGTTTTTCATCTTTTAAAAAACGAACATTTATAAAACTTACCCAACCTTTTTCGGCATCTGTAAATTGCCATCTATTCATCACATTTATTTGATTTGATAAAGGCATGTCTAGAAAATTATCGGCATTCATATCAAATTGTTGCCCCGTATAATTTGCATGAACGTACAAACCTGTTTGCCATTTATCTGAAATTCTTTCATTAAAATGTGTATTTAACTCAAATCTACCATTTGCAGATCCGTAGGCATTTAAAAAGAATTTACTATCGCTAAATGGCTTTACCAATTCGGTATTTATTTGTCCAGAAATACTCTCAAAACCATTTACCACAGAACCAGCACCTTTTGAAATTTGAATACTTTCTACCCAAGTTCCTGGTGTAAATGTTAGGCCAAATGCTTGCGATGCACCTCTAATTGATGGAATATTTTCTTGTGTAATTAACAAATACTGACTCGTTAATCCAAGCATTTGTATTTGTTTTGTTCCTGTTAACGCATCAGAAAAACTAACATCGATGGATGGATTTGTTTCAAAACTTTCTGCCAAATTACAGCAAGCCGCTTTTAATAATTCATCTGCAGATACTGTAAACATATTAGCGGTTGAAAAGAAAGATTTTTGATTCGATTTTCTCTTTGTGTTAATGGTTACTTCTTCTAGTTCACTTTCTGGTGTTAAAAAATAACGAATAGGCTCTAAATTACGTATTGTAATTGTATCGGTTTTATATCCTAGATAATTAACAACTAATTTTTTATACTCAGGTTTATAGGCAATTGTAAATGCACCTTTTTCGTTTGTTACTGCGCTTACATTTGTGTTAAGCCAATGCAAGGTTGCGCCAGAAACACCTAGACTCTCTTTTGGGTTATTTTTATCTAGAATCATACCTGTAAAAGTGGTTTGAGAAAAGAATATGATTGGCATAAATAGCAAGAAACTACTTATAATTATTTTTTTCATTTTGTGTTTTGATTTTTTATTTAATAACATAAATTTTATCATCGAAAAGATGACGAATGCTTATTAAAAAATCAAATCAAAAAAGTTTGGTATAAAATCTGATACTCTAGCCGAATGTCAGGTGGAGAAAATTCTTTATTAAAATTATTTTCTGATTCATTTTTTAGAAGTAAATCAGCTTTAAAAACTAAGAAAGCCGTTATAAATTGCTGTTTATTAAAAGATATTTTCTCTGTTTTATTAAATTGCAACAGGTCTTGACCATCTATTTGATGAACCTCATCTTTACAGCAATTTTTCTTTTTAGCGGATGCAACAGCGTCCAAATTCATAGCACAACCTTCAGCATTCCCTGTAAAAGAGACATCCATTAACAAGTCTCCACAATAATGCTTTTCTACCGTGAATGAAAAGGTAGAAAAAAGCACTAAAAAGGCTAATAGAAGTGATGTTTTTTTTGCAATTATTTGTTTCATTTCTTTGTGCAAATTTACGATAAGAATTTTAAAGTTTAACTCAAATTTCTTTTCTAGTAATTTTTTACTAAAAAAGCAGCTAAAGCAATCATATCTTTATTTTTTTGATATATTTTTACAACCAATTTTTAAATTATGAATATAACTGTTTTACAACAAGGAATAGATGTTATTATTGCATCCAAATCAACCAAAGAAGAAAAATTACAAGCGATTTGTGATTTTTTAGAAAATGAAATTTCTTACTATGATTGGGTTGGCTTTTACTTTAAAAACGGAGATAAAGAAGAGTTAAAATTAGCTCAATTTACTGGTGAACCTACAGAACACACTATTATTCCTTTCGGAAAAGGCATTTGCGGTCAAGTTGCAGTTAGCAATAAAAACTTTGTAGTTCAAGATGTTACAGCACAAGAAAATTATATTTCTTGTGGTTGGAAAGTGAAATCAGAAATCGTGATTCCTATTTTTGTTGGTGGAGAAAACGTTGGCCAAATTGATATCGATTCTCATACAGTAAATACATTTACAGAAAAAGACGAGCTTCTTTTAGAATATATTTGTAAAAAAATAGCAAAACTTTTTTAATTTCATTAAGACTGATGTTTATGAAAATTAAATTTTTAGCCAATAATAAAATATTTAACCCCCAAATTTACACACAATGAAAAAACAACAGTATTTAACCGGTCTCTCTACCAAAAGTTCAGAATCAAATTATGATACAAAAAGAGAATCTCTATTAGATCAATTTATACTTTGGTTTAGAAGGTTTTTAGATAACCAATAGTAGCAAATTTATTTTTTTAGCTCAAAAAAAAATAATCTTGACTTTTTTTGTTAACTACTTGCTTGTTTTTTAGTATATTTTTATTGTAACGCACTCAATGTTTGTGTAATTTTACGCGCTTAACAACACAACACAACAATGAGCACTTCAAAAACGATTACATCTGCATTAATTTCAGTTTTTCACAAAGACGGTTTAGCACCAATCGTACAAAAATTAAACGAACTAAATGTAACTATTTATTCTACAGGCGGTACAGAAAAATTTATTAAAGAACTAGGAATCAAAGTAATTCCTGTAGATGAAGTTACTTCTTACCCTTCTATATTAGGCGGAAGAGTTAAAACTTTGCATCCAAAAGTTTTTGGAGGAATTTTAAACAGACAAGACAACGAAAGTGACATAGCTGAATTAAAAGAATATAATATTCCGCAAATAGATTTGGTAATTGTTGATTTATATCCGTTTGAAAAAACAGTTGCTTCTGATGCTTCTGAACAAGATATTGTAGAAAAAATTGATATTGGAGGGATTTCTTTAATTAGAGCATCCGCAAAAAACTTTAAAGACACTTTTACCGTTTCTTCAATGGATCAATATGAAGAGTTTTTAGCTATTTTGTCAGAAAATAAAGGAATAACCTCGATTGAGCAAAGAAAGAAATTTGCTGCAAAATCATTTAACATTTCTTCTCATTACGATACTGCAATCTTTAATTATTTTAATGAAGACGAAATAGTATTTAAAGCTAGCGAACAAAACTCTCAAACTTTGCGTTATGGAGAAAACCCACATCAAAAAGGCTATTTCTTTGGCGATTTAGATGCAATGTTCGATAAATTACATGGTAAAGAATTAAGCTACAATAATTTATTAGATGTAGATGCGGCTGTAAACTTAATGAATGAGTTTATTGGAGAAGACCCAACTTTTGCTGTTTTAAAACACAATAATGCATGTGGTTTTGCACAAAGAGAAACTATTAAGCAAGCATATTTAGACGCTTTAGCTGGTGATCCTGTTTCTGCTTTTGGAGGCGTTTTAATTTCTAACAAAGAAATAGATCAAGAAACGGCTGAAGAAATTCATAACCTTTTTTGTGAAGTTGTAATTGCGCCTAGTTATTCTGATGAAGCTTTATTAACCTTAAAAGGAAAGAAGAATAGAGTTCTTTTAATTCAGAAAACAACAGCATTGCCAATTCAAAATATAAGAACCGCTTTAAACGGATTGTTGGTTCAAGACAAAGACTCTAAAACAGATGGTTTAGAAGATTTAACATACGTTACAAATACTAAACCTTCTGTAAGTGAGTTAAAAGATTTATTGTTTGCTTCCAAAATTTGTAAGCACACAAAATCTAATACCATTGTTTTTGTTAAAAACAACCAATTGTTAGCTAGTGGAACTGGACAAACAAGTAGAGTTGACGCTTTAACACAAGCAATTGAAAAAGCTACTAATTTTGGTTTCGATTTAAACGGAGCTGTGATGGCAAGTGATGCGTTTTTTCCTTTCCCTGATTGCGTAGAAATTGCAGACAAAGCAGGTATAAAAAGTGTAATTCAACCTGGAGGTTCTATTAAAGATCAGTTAAGTATAGACTATTGCAATGCCAATAACGTCTCTATGGTTACCACCGGAACAAGACATTTTAAACATTAATTAATTTAATGTAAAAGACAAATTATATTTAGTAAATTTGTGCAAGTACATTAAACAAAACAAGAAAATATTTTATGGGCTTTTTCGACTTTATGACTGAAGATATTGCAATCGATTTAGGGACTGCAAATACACTAATAATTCACAACGGAAAAGTGGTTATTGACGCCCCTTCAATTGTTGCAAGAGACAGAACTACTGGTAAAATAATTGCAATTGGCCAGGAAGCCAACTTAATGCAAGGTAAAACCCATGAAAACATTAAAACAATACGTCCTTTAAAAGACGGAGTTATAGCAGATTTTCAAGCATCCGAAGAAATGATTAAGGAGTTTGTAAAACAGATTCCATCTATAAAAAAGAAATTATTTCCACCTGCCTTAAGAATGGTAATTTGTATTCCTTCTGGAATTACAGAAGTTGAAAAACGAGCTGTAAGAGATTCTGCAAAACACATGAATGCCAAAGAAATCTATTTAATTTATGAGCCAATGGCAGCAGCAATTGGTGTTGGTATTGACATTATGGAACCAAAAGGAAACATGATTATTGATATCGGTGGTGGTACAACAGAAATAGCTGTAATTGCTTTAGGTGGTATTGTTTGTGATCAATCTGTAAAAGTTGCTGGTGATTTATTTACCAATGACATTATGTATTACATGCGCACACAGCACAATTTACATGTTGGAGAAACTACAGCCGAAAAAATTAAAATTACAATTGGCGCAGCAACAGAAGATTTAGATACGCCTCCAGAAGAAATGCTAGTTCAAGGTAGAGACTTACTAAGTGGCAAACCAAAACAAGTACAAGTTTCTTATAGAGAAATTGCGAAAGCTTTAGATAAATCTATTTTAAGAATTGAAGATGCAGTAATGGAAACTTTATCTAAAACTCCGCCAGAATTAGCGGCAGACATATACAATACTGGTATTTATCTAGCTGGTGGTGGCTCTATGTTAAGAGGTTTAGATAAACGTTTGTCTCGTAAAACAGATTTACCTGTTTATGTTACAGAAGATCCTTTAAGAGCTGTTGTTCGTGGAACAGGAATTGCTTTAAAAGAACTAAAAAAATACAAAAACATACTAATGAATTAGCATTCTTAAGTTCTAACAATGCAACAACTCATCTATTTTTTTCGAAAGTTTAAATATTTTCTATTCTTTCTATTGTTAGAGTTCTTTGCACTTGCTTTAACATTTAATAATCTTGATTTTCATAAAAGTAAATTTGTAAACTCGGCAAATTCTATAACTGGAGGAATTTACACCAAGGCATCAAACATTTCTGAATACTGGAGCTTAAAGTCAGAAAACAAACTTCTAGCGGAAGAAAATAGTCGTTTAAAAAATCTTATAGAAAAAAACATTTTACTAAATCTTGATAAAGATATTGTTGAAATTGATACTATTTTAATTGATACAGTTAAATATCAACAAAAATATAGCTATACAACCGCGAAGGTTATCAAGAATAATTACGCTAAAGAGTTTAATTTTTTAACAATTGATAAGGGTCAAGTACTTGGTATAGAAAAAGAAATGGCCGTAATTAATAGCAAAGGAATTATTGGAATTATTGATAATGTTTCTAAAAGTTACGCCAGAGTGCAATCTATTTTAAATAGAAATAGTAAAATTAATGCGCGTTTAAAAAATAGTAATTATTTTGGTACATTGGGCTGGAATGGAAAAGATTACAATATAGTTCAGCTATCTGATATTCCAAGACAAGCACCTTTAAAAATTGGCGATACCATAGAAACTGGCGGAAAATCGACCATTTTTCCTGAGGGAATTTTAATTGGTACAATTTCAAAAATAAACAAAGGGAACTCTGCAGATAATAAAGTGAATGTTACACTTTTTAATGACATGAGTAATCTAGGTTTTATATACACTATTAAAAGTTTTAATAAAGAAGAAATTAACACACTAGAGGCACAAAATGAATAAACCATTTAACATGGTCGGATTGTTTTTATTCCTGCTATTTTTGCAGGTTTTTGTGCTAAATAATATTTTATTTTTTGGTTATATAAATCCTTATTTGTATATCACTTTTGTTTTTTTATATCCTTTAAAGAGTAATAGAATTCCTTTTCTTTTTTTTAGTTTTTTTCTTGGTCTGTTAATTGATTTCTTTTCTGATTCTGGTGGCGTGCATGCTTTTTCAATTTTACTTATTGCATACCTACGGTTATTTTTTGTGAGAATTTACTTCAGAAAAGGTGAAACTGATTATTCTTTTTTTAAGTTAAACTCAGAGTCTTTTGGGAAAATTTTTAATTATGTGATAACTTTAACAGTAATTCATCACTTTATCTACTTTTCTTTAGCTAACTTTAATCTTGAAAATTTATCAACAGTATTTTTAAATACACTATTTTCAAGTATTTTTACATTAACCCTGTACTTTTTAGGAACTTATATTTTCAGCAAAAACGAATAATGAAAAGAAGTTTTTTACTCTATTTTTTAATAACTACAGTAGGTATTATTTTTATTGGTCGCTTGTTTCAACTACAAATAATAAAAGGAGAAACCTACGACCCAATGCACAACGCTGCTATAAAAATTGAATATGATTACCCAGAGCGTGGTTATGTTTATGACCGAAACGGTAAATTATTAGTTGCAAATCAGCTTTCTTATGATGTTATGGTGCAGCCAAATCAAGTAGAACCTTTAGACACATTAGAGTTTTGTAACCTTTTAAAAATTGACAAAGAAGACTTTTTAATCAGATTTAAAAGAGCAGAACATTATGCATCCTACTTACCATCCGTTTTTTTAAAACAATTAGCCAAAGAAGATTTTGCTTATCTACAAGAAAAAATGCATAAATACAACGGGTTTTATATTCAAAAAAGAATCATAAGAAATTACCCAATAAATGCAGCCGCTAATGTATTGGGCTATATTGGTGAAGTAAATGAAGAAAAAGCTAAAAACAGCGATTATTATCAATCTGGAGAATTAGAAGGAAAAGATGGTGTAGAAAAACAATATGAGGACGTTTTAAGAGGTAGAAAAGGTAAAAAATACTTGCAAAGAAATCGTTTTAACAAAGTTACCGGTTCTTATAAAGATGGACTTAATGACACGCTCCCTGAAAATGGACAGGACTTAACATTAACAATAGATATCGATTTACAACTGTTTGCTCAACAGTTAATGAATGGAAAACGTGGAGGAATAGTTGCTATAGAGCCTTCAACAGGAGAGATTTTGGCATTAGTAACGGCTCCATCTTACGACCCAAATATGCTGGTTGGCAGAAAACGCTCTATAAACTCAGCAAGTTTAATGGATCCTAATAATCCTGAAAAACCAACTTATGACAGAGGATTACTAGCTGCATATCCTCCTGGATCTCCTTTTAAAATAATGAATGCATTAATCGGTTTACAAGAAAATGTGATTACCGAACAAAGTTCATTTTTATGTTATGGAGGATACAGATACGGAAGCAGATCTACTGCATTTATGAGGTGCCATTGCGGTATTTATAATTCTCCTATAAGACTAGTTACAGGTATAGCGAGATCTTGTAACAGTTATTTTGCAAACACGTATAAACGAATTATAGAAAAAAACAACAAACCTTCTCAAGGCTTAAATGATTGGAATAAACACATATCTAGCTTTGGTTTAGGTAATTATTTAGGGTACGACTTACCTGCAGGGCAAAAAGGATTAATTCCAGATGCGAGTTATTATGATTCCCGATATAAATATGCTTGGGGTGCCTCTACAACGATATCTAATGCAATTGGCCAAGGAGAAGTTTTAACAACTCCTATTCAATTAGCAAATTTCACAGCAGCTATTGCCAATAGAGGCTTTTTTTATACGCCGCACATTGTTAAAAAGATAAATAGAAAAACAATTAACAATCCTGATTTTAAGACAAAAAAACAAACAACCATTAATAAAGAACATTTTATCCCAGTTATAGAAGCTATGCATGAAGTTTTTAAAACAGGAACAGGAAGATGGAGCCAAGTTGATGGAATTGAAATTTGCGGTAAAACAGGAACATCAGAAAACTCTATAAGAATAATTGATGGTATAAAAGTCCAGGGAAAAGATCATTCAATTTTAATCGCTTTTGCTCCAAAAGATAATCCAAAAATCGCAATCGCAGTTTTTGTCGAAAATGGTGGTTTTGGATCTACTATTGCAGCTCCAATAACGAGTTTGTTAATAGAGAAATATTTAAACGGCAATATTTCTGATGCAAATAAGCATAGAGAACAAAATATTTTAAAAATGAGTTTGCAAGAAGTTTACGATAAGCAAACACCAAAAACCAAACAAATTGCGTCAAGAAAAGAATAATATTTTTGCAGGTATCGATTGGATTTTAGTTTTTCTATATATAGTTCTCGTTGGTTTTGGATGGTTAAACATTTTTGCAGCCTCTAAAACTGAAGAAAATCACGAAATCTTAGATTTCTCTACTAAATACGGTAAACAAATTCTTTGGATTAGCTTAAGTATTCCTCTAATTATCACAATTCTTTTCTTTAACTCAAAGTTTTACGAGAAGTTCGCAAGTATTTTATATCTAATTTCTATCTTCTCTTTACTCCTGCTTTTTCCTTTTGGAAAAGAAATTAATGGCGCAAGGTCTTGGTTTAATTTTGGCGCTATGAGCTTGCAGCCCTCAGAGTTTGTAAAGGCTTTCACAGCACTAGCAGTCGCTAAGTTATTGAGTGATCGGCAATACAACTTTAAACCAGTTAAAAATCAAATAAAAGCTTTCATCATTGTTTTCTTTCCAGCAGTTTTAATCACATTACAACCAGACGCTGGTTCTGCCCTTATCTATTTATCTTTCTTTTTTGTTTTAAACAGAGAAGGTTTAACACTTAATTATATTTTATTAGGAACTACTGTAATTGCCTTATTTGTTCTCACCATCTTTTTTGGAGCTAATAAAATGTTTCTTTCACTTTTTATAATCATTTCTATAATTGTAGCTTATATAATTTATAGGGGTGGAAAGAGGTTTTTCAGATTTAATTGGTATAAAATAGTGGCATTTTATGTATTTATCGCCCTGTCTATTTTCGGCATAGAATACACTTATAACAATATATTTAAACAACATCATAGAGATCGTTTTGAAGTTTTGCTAGGGATGAAAATAGACAATGTAAATATTGGTTACAATTCTTATCAATCCGAATTAACGATTAGTTCTGGAGGATGGTTTGGAAAGGGTTTTTTAGGAGGAGATATTACCCAAGGAAATTTTGTTCCCGAACAGCATACAGATTACATCTTTAGTACCGTGGGTGAAGAATGGGGTTTTATTGGTAGTAGTTTTGTAATCATTCTGTTTATGCTGATGATGTATAGGATTATTTATTTAGCAGAAACCCATCCTAATAAATTTGGTAGAATATATGGTTACGGTTTAGCTTCTATCTTATTCTTTCACGTAATTGTAAATGTAGGTATGGTTATCGGTTTATTACCAACTGTTGGGATCCCTCTTCCCTTCTTTAGCTATGGAGGTTCTTCTCTATGGGGATTCACAATCTTACTTTTTATTTTTATTAGATTAGACGCCCATAAGAATTATGATTGGTAAAGATTATTAATAAAAAAACAAGCATAACAAAAAAGCTCTGAATAATATTCAGAGCTTTTTTTGTGTAATAATGTCTTTTAAATTCTTACAATGCAGCAACGTGCTTTGTTAGTTTAGATTTCAAATTAGCAACTTTATTTTTGTGGATAATATTTCTTTTAGATAATTTATCTAACATAGAGATAACACTAGATAATCTTCCTTGTGCTTCTACTTTATCCTCTACAGCACGTAAATCTCTTACAGCATTACGTGTAGTTTTGTGCTGATATTTGTTAAGTAACCTTTTTGCTTCGTTACTTCTAATTCTCTTTAATGCTGACTTATGATTTGCCATAATTCTTAATTTATTAGTTTTTATATTAAAACTTTGTAGTCCGTACGGGAATCGAACCCGTGTTACATGGATGAAAACCATGCGTCCTAACCCCTAGACGAACGGACCATAACAATTAAATACTCCTCAATTGCGGGTGCAAATATACAACGTTTTTTAAATTGTGCAATTAATTTTCAAAAAAAATTATTTTTTTTTGAAAATTAATATGCTTTCGCAAAAAGCACTCTTTTTGAAGAAGGTTTTCCTGTTAATACGCAAGTACCTTCTTCTTCTTTTGCTTCATTAGGAATGCATCTAATCGTCGCTTTTGTGTACTCTTTTATTCTTTCCTCTGTTTCTGACGTACCATCCCAATGCGCAGAAACAAAGCCTCCTTTATTCTTTATCGCTCTCTTAAATTCATCAAAAGTTGTTACTTCCGTTGTGTGCTCTTTTCTAAAATCAATTGCTTTGTTAAATAAATTATCCTGAATTTCTACTAACAAAGTTTCAATAAAATTTACAACATCATCTTGTGAAATAGTTTGTTTTTCTAAAGTATCTCTTCTGGCAACTTCAACTGTATTATTTTCTATATCACGACCTCCAATAGCTATTCTAACAGGAACACCTTTTAATTCATATTCTGCAAACTTAGCTCCTGGTCTATAAGTATCTCTATTATCGTATTTAACAGAAATTCCTTTCTTGCGTAATTCTTTTACAATTTCACTTACTTTCTCTGAAATAACCTCTAATTGCTCTTCGTTTTTATAAATGGGAATTATGGCAACTTGAATTGGTGCTAATTTTGGAGGTAGAACCAAGCCAAAATCATCTGAATGTGTCATAATCAACCCACCAATTAAACGCGTGGAAACACCCCAAGAAGTAGCCCAAACATACTCTTGTTTGCCTTCTTTTGATGTGTATTTTACATCAAACGCTTTTGCAAAATTCTGACCTAAAAAATGGCTAGTACCCGCTTGTAAAGCTTTTCCATCTTGCATTAAAGCCTCTATGGTATAGGTTTCTTCTGCACCTGCAAAACGCTCGCTTTCAGATTTTGATCCTTTAATAACCGGCATTGCCATAAAGGTTTCTGCAAATTCGGCATACACCTCTTGCATTTGTTTTGCTTCTATTACCGCTTCATTTTTAGTAGCATGTGCCGTATGGCCTTCTTGCCATAAAAATTCTGCAGTACGCAAAAACAAACGAGTTCTCATTTCCCATCTTACAACATTTGCCCATTGATTTATTAACAAAGGCAAATCTCTATAAGATTGAATCCATCCTTTATAAGTACTCCAAATAATTGCCTCTGATGTTGGCCTAACAACTAACTCTTCTTCTAATTTAGCATCTGGATCTACTCTAAGTTTTCCTGGATTATCTGGGTCGTTTTGCAAACGATAATGGGTTACAACTGCACATTCTTTGGCAAAACCTTCCGCATTTTTCTCCTCGGCTTCAAATAAACTTTTCGGGACAAAAAGTGGAAAATACGCATTTTGATGCCCAGTTTCTTTAAACATCCTATCTAACTCTGCTTGCATATTTTCCCAAATAGCATATCCATAAGGCTTTATAACCATACATCCTCTAACTGCTGAGTTTTCTGCTAAATCAGCTTTTACAACCAACTCGTTATACCATCTAGAGTAATCTTCTGTTCTTTTTGTTAAATTCTTGCTCATAAATATTTACTTTGGCACAAATATTGTTATATTTAAAGTGGAATAATATACTTATTTATGGTTTTTTATTACCATTTACAAAACTAATATAAAATGGCCATAGACCAAGTAAAGTTTAAAAGTTTTACAATATTATTTTATATTTTCTGTTTATCAATTAAAATTTATCATTATGAAAACTACATACATATCCTTTAAAAACTATTCATTTCTTCTTTTAATTGCAATGAATTTGCTATTTAACTCTTGCGGTACATATCAAAGTGCTTATAATCAAGATGGTATCTATAATGACGAAATACAGATACGAGTAAGAGAGGTTGCTGTAATAACCCAAAACAATAATCAGCCAAATTATCAGCCAAATTCATTTACAAACAGGCTTGAAGAACTAGAGAACATAAGTGAAAACGAAGTTTTTATTGATGTTGATTCTTATAGCTCTAATGACTCTGTAAATATTGATGATGAATCTATTGACAATAACATGAATTACAACGCCAATGGTGGCTGGGGATTAAGCGACACTAGTGGACCTGTTGTTAATATAAATGTTATGAACGATCCTTATTGGAATGGTTTTAACAATTGGGGTTATAATGATCCTTGGTTATTTAATAATTGGGGATATAGAAACTGGGGTATGTGGGGCGGTAACTATTGGGGAATGAACTCTTATTGGAATCCTTATTATAATGGTTTTGGCTGGAATAATGGTTTTAGAAATCCTTGGGTCAATAATAGATCGTGGGGTAATAACAACTGGGGTAATAACAATAATTGGGGCAATAATAACAATAGAAATGTTAGTTATGGAAGAAGAGACTTTAACAATGTTAGTAGAAGAAATACTAATGAAAATTCGAGATTTACCTCTGCTTTAAGTAGAAGAAGTAATATAAATAATAGTTCTTCTACATCAAGAAGAGGAAGTACTGATTCTAGTGTACAAACTAGCAGAAGATCTTCTTATTCAATTAGAAGGAATTCAACAATTAGTGGAAATAACACTTCTACTAATTACGAAAGAACTTCATCTTCAAACAACAATAATACAAATACCAATAGTACAGAAAGGGGAAGTTCAAGTAGATCTTCGTCTTCTGGAACCTCTAATAGTGGAGGTTCGTCAGGTAGAAGCTCATCATCAACATCAAGAAAAAGAGGTAACTAAAAAAATTCCACAAGCTTAAATTAACAATGAAAATGAAACGATTTTATCTATTAGCGATATTTTTCGCATCGACTCTTGTGTCCTTTTCTCAATCTTTGGGATATCAAGATTTAGGATTACTTTTTTCGCAAAATGACCAAAACGGAACGGCACGATTTACATCAATGGCAGGAGCTTTTGGTGCTTTAGGCGGAGATTTGTCTTCTATGAATATAAATCCTGCAGGTTTATCTGTATTTACAAACAGTTTATTTACAGGAACTATTAACTCTAGAGCATCTAATATCAACTCAAACTATTATAACACTAATACAAATTCTCAAAATCAATTTATAAATTTATCACAAATAGGAGCTGTTTTAGTGTTTGAGAGCGCTTACAGCAAAGATTGGAGTAAGTTTGCCATTGGTTTTAATTACCGAATTGCAAAGGATTTTGCAGATAGCTTTGTAACAGAAGGTAACAGTGGTATTACAACGTTTACTGAATTTCCTTTAGACACAAATCAAGACCCTATACAATACAATATTGCTGATAGTCAACGTTTTGAAAATAATTATGGCGGTAATCTTTCTGAATTAAATCTTGGTTTTTCATCTGTATTTCAAAACAGTTTACATGTTGGTTTGAGTTTTAATTTTTACGGTTTAACCTTTAATCAAAGAGCTACATTATACGAATTTAACAGCGATATTGATGGTAACGAGTTAGAGGCTAAATTATATCAAGAAAATTTCACTACCGCTGGTGGTTTTTCTGCAAACTTAGGTTTTATTTACAAAGCGCATCAAAATATACGATTTGGTTTATCATACCAAACACCTACTTGGTTTTCAGAAATTATGGAAGAGACCAATATCGTAAATAATGAGGGCTTTAACGGCGATGCCGAGATTTCTGTGAGCAACGATAATGTTATTTATGACAATACAACAGGCAATTTTTTCCCCACTCAAGAATTAATTTACAGATTTAGAACGCCAAGTAATTTAACAGCAAGTGCTGCTTTTATATTTGGTAAAAACGGATTGATAAGTATAGATTATAGCCATAAAGGTTTTAACAACATACAGCTATCTGGTGCTAATTTTAGAGAAGAAAATCAATTTTTTCAAAATGAATTAAGAAATACCAACAATTTAAATATTGGTTCAGAATGGCGTTTTGATCGATTTAGTGTTAGAGGAGGATATATGTTTGAACAAAACCCAGATAAATTGTCTATAAATTCTGATAATATTACAGGTTATTCTTTTGGTGGCGGTTATAATTTTAACAACTTTAAACTAGATTTTTCTTACAGAGATAATAATAGAACTGGTGTTTATAATTTCTACTCAGGTTTTGATGTAAACTCGACAGAGCTAAACATTAATAACAAAATTTTTACGACAACTTTAACTATCAGTCTTTAATAAAAATATTTTTTAGTAAAAAAGGCTTCGTGTTTAAAAATCATACGAAGTCTTTTTATTTGTTGTCAGTTTTTTCCCGTAATTTTGCATCAAATTTATAGATTATGCAAGAGACTAAAATCACCATTCAAGAAACTACTAATAACACTATATTAAAATTTAATAGCAATACAATTTTAATAAATGGCGGTAGTCATGAGTTTTCTAATATTGACGATGCCAAAAACTCGCCATTAGCTCAAGAATTATTTTATTTACCATTTGTAAAAAAAGTATTCATAACCGCTAACTTTATTGCAATTCAACGTTTTGATATTGTAGAATGGATAGACGTTCAACAAGAAGTTGCAGAGCAGATTGAAGCTTATATTGCGGATGGAAACCTTGTTGTAAACGAACAAATTTCAACAACCAAAAAAGAAGCTATAGAAGTGTATGCAGAAGTTACCCCAAACCCTTCAGTAATGAAATTTGGAACAAACAAAGCATTAACACAGACAGATGTTGAATATAAAAATATTGATGAAGCAAGTAAATCATCACCTTTAGCACAAGCTATTTTTACGTTTCCTTTTGTAAAAGAGGTTTTTATTTCTGATAATTATATTTCTATTACAAAATACGATATGGTTGAATGGAATGAAGTTTTTACAGAAGTAAGAAGTTTTATTCGTGAATATTTAGTGGATGGAAAAACGATTATTAAAGAAATCCCCATTGAAAAAACAGCCTCGGAAACTGCTGTTGAAACCCCAGTTGTAAAACTAGAAGGTATTTCTGCACAAATTGTAGACATTTTAGATGAGTACATAAAACCTGCTGTAGCTGCTGATGGAGGAAATATTGCTTTTCGTTCTTATGATGAAGTAAACAAAGTTGTTCGCGTAATTTTACAAGGTGCTTGCAGTGGTTGCCCATCATCTACAGCTACTTTAAAAAACGGAATAGAATCTTTATTAAAAGAAATGTTACCAAATCAAATTAACGAGGTAATAGCAATTAACGGATAAAAGAGAATGTCAGCAGAAAAAATAAATCCATACAAAGATTCTCAACTTGGCAAGAAGGAGCAAGTAACGCAAATGTTTGATACTATTTCTGAAAATTATGATGAATTAAACAGAATTATTTCTTTAGGAATTGATGTGAAATGGCGTAAAAAGGTAGTTGAGATTGTTAGTAAAAATAATCCAAAACAAATTTTAGATATTGCTACAGGAACAGGCGATTTAGCCTTAATGATGGCCTCTTTAAAACCTAATAGAATTGTTGGTTTGGATATTTCGGCGGGTATGTTAAATGTTGGAAAACGAAAAATTGCCAAAGCAAACTTATCAGAAAAAATTGAAATGATTGTTGGCGACTCTGAAGAGATGCCTTTTGACGATCATACATTTGACGCAATTACAGTTTCTTTTGGCGTTCGTAATTTTGCGCATTTAGACAAAGGTATTACAGAAATTGCAAGGGTTTTAAAACCTACAGGGGTTTTGGTTATTTTAGAAACCTCAAATCCTACTAAATTTCCTTTTAAACAAGGATATAAATTTTATACAAATTACATACTTCCTATAATTGGTAAAATCTTTTCAAAAGACAAAGTTGCCTATTCTTATCTATCAGAATCTGCAAATTCTTTTCCTTTTGGAGAAGCTTTCAACAATATTTTACAAAAAAATGGGTTTACACATACAATGCATACACCCGTAACTTTTGGAGTTGCTACAATTTATACTGCAAGCAAATAATAATGAATAAAAAAGTGCTACTTTTTAGCGTTTTACTAATGATTTCTGGCGCGTTTTACGCACAAAAAGAACCTGTAGAAAATTTACCAACTTTTGATGAAAGAAAATTACATTTTGGTTTTTATTTAGGGGTAAATCAGAATGATTTTAAACTAAATTTAAGAAATAGTGCGATAGAAAATGCAGATATTACTGTTGTACCAACTTCTGGTTTTAACGTAGGTTTAATTGCTGATTTTCGTTTACATAAAAATTTAAGTCTGCGTTTTGAACCGGGTTTAATGACAAATTCAAAGAAAATTTATTTTAATCATTTAGCTACTGCACAAGATAGTGTTAGAGAAGTTGGCTCTACCTATTTACACGCACCTTTATTATTAAAATTTAGTACCGATCGTTATAAAAATATACGCCCTTATTTGTTAGGTGGTGTTTCATATAATTTTAATTTCTCTAGTAATGAAGCGAATCAAGATGACAACTCCTCTGGACAATTTAGAATGAAAACTAGTGATTTTATGTATGAAGTTGGTTTGGGTATAGACTTCTATTTAAACTTCTTTAAATTCTCGCCTTCTATTCGTGGAGTTTTCGCAATAACAAACGAAATAAAATACGACAAAGACAAGGACAGTCAATGGACTGCTCCTATAAATTTCATGGGGACTCGTGGTGTTTTTCTAACTTTTGCTTTTGAATAAAAGTATTTATTACACAAAGATTCACAGAGTTCTTTCATTTATTCGCACAAAACATTTAAAAGAGTTATGCAACAGAAAACGCTGTTTGCTATGTTTCTGTTTTAGCGAATAATATCTAACTAAAAACTACGTTTAAATTCACTCAATAAAATTGCCGTTGCAGTTGCCACATTTAAACTTTCTGTTTCTTGAATTTCTCCAAATCTTGGGATGGAAATTTTGTTTTTTATAAGTGCTTTTATTTCATCAGAAACACCATTTGCCTCATTCCCCATAATTAAAACAGCTTCTTTTGGTAATTCTGATTTGTATACATTTTCACCATCCATATCAGCAATAAAAGTGGGCAATGCTGTTTCCTCTAAATAAGTTCGTAAACTAATATATTTAATAGAGACACGAGTTAGAGAACCCATACTTGATTGTACCACTTTTTGATTGTAACAATCTACAGTTTCTTTAGAACAAAGTAATTGAGAGACTCCAAACCAATCGCACAAACGAATAATAGTTCCTAAATTTCCAGGATCATTAATAGCATCTAATGCAATCGTTAATCCGTTTTTTTGAAGTGGTTTTTCGTTAGGAATAACGAACAATCCCAACACTTTATTAGGTGCTTTTAGAGTACTTATTTTTTGTAAATCGGCATCAGAAATTCTTGTAATTTTAGCTGATGAAATAGATGTAATAAAATCATCCGTAGCAAACAAAGTGTCTATTTCAAAAGAAGAATTTAGTAATTCATTCACAACTTTTATTCCTTCAGCAATAAATAATTTATGCTTTTGTCTATACTTTTTTTGTGATAAACTTGTTATGGTTTTAAGTTGACTTTTTGAGATGCTCATTAATTGTGTGTAAATTGAAATTAACCGTTGAAAAATGCTATTTTTGATTTTCTTTGCAGCGCTAAAATAATGAAAAAAATTTCGTTTTATTTTTTATTAATTATCTTTTTGGTTTCATGTAATTCTACAAAACATGTAACTGAGGGTGAACTTATGTTAAATGAAAATTATATTTTTATAGATAGTTTAAAAACTAAGAGCGCAGATCTACAAAAATACATATTACAGAAACCTAATCCTCGGTTTTTAGGCTTGCCTATTGCATTATACATTCATAATATTGGAAATCATAACAAACCAAAAACACCTATAAAGTGGGCTAAGAAAAACCCGCTTTCCTACAATTTTGTGAAAACAATTTTTTCGGAAAAACAAAGTATAGCCTACGCAAATTCGTTTATCAAACTAAACAACTGGTTTCTAAATTATGACGAACCAGAAATAATTAACGAGATTAAAGTAAATAGAACTGCAGAAAACTTATGGGCATATTATAAAACGCAAGGGTATTTTAGATCTTCCGTAAATTCTAAAATTAATAGAGATTCCGTAAGTAAAAAAGCATCCGTAGTCTACTATATTACAAAAGGAAAAGCGACTATTTTAGATACTATTAAATTTAAAATAGATTCACCAATTTTAGATTCTATATACAAAACGGCTGGTGTAGAAACTTTTTTAAAAACTGGAGATCAATATAAAGATGTAACCTTTAGAAATGAAGCGAATACTATTGTAAAACTTTTTAGAAATAATGGAATTTATCATTTTTCTGAATCTGCTTTAGGTTTTTATGTTGATTCTACAAGGACAGATAACAAAACAAATGTTGAGTTTTTAATTTCTGCAGAAAGATTAATTGAAGAAAATGGCCTTTATGTAGAAAAGCCTTTTAAAGTTCATACTATAAAAGAAATTAATGTAATAACAGATTATTCTTTCACAAAAAAAGGAGGAATGATCAAAGATTCTATCTTTTATAAAGGTATTAAGTTTTTAGCCTACAACAAGTTACGATATAATCCTAAATATTTAGCACAGTCGATTTTCTTGAAACCAGAAGGGGTTTATAAAGACACATTAAGTAATTTAACAAGAACCCATTTAAAATCGTTAAAAAATTTTAAATCCTCCAATATTGTGTATTCATCAATCCCTGGCTCTGATGATAAGCTAAAAATGGATATTTTTTTAACGCCTTTAGAGAAGTTTACCTTAGGTTTAGAAACAGAATTAACACATTCTAACATTAGAAATATTGGAAGTTCTGCAAAGTTTTCTGTTACAAATAGAAATACTTTTAAAGGTGCCGAATTGATGAAAATGTCTTTTTTAGGTTCATGGTTTAATTCTAATAATGGACCTGGTTGGGAAATTGGGGCAGATGTTTCTATAGAAATACCAAGATTTGTTTTTCCTTTTGGGATAAGCAAACTTGTACCAAAAGAAATGTCGCCAAGGACATTATTCTCTCTTGGCTCTAGTTTTCAGAAAAATATTGGTCTAGACAGGCAAACATTTTCCTTTTTAACAGATTATAAGTGGCAATTTAATCAAAAGAAAACAATACAATTAGAAATTTTAAATACACAATATGTACAAAATCTAAACATTGGTAGTTTCTTTAATATCTATAGTTCTGAGTTTAATAATTTAAACGCTGTTGCAAAAATATATTTTAATGACACAAACAAGGTTCTAGGCTTGCCAAATGAAGCAATTTCTTTTATGAACACCGTTACGAATGATACTAGTTTTAAAACATCAAATTCTAATGAGTATAACACCGCAACTAACATTTTAAATAGATATAATATTATTACTTCAGATTTTTTAATACCAATAATTGCATATTCATATACCTATAACAATCAATTATCTTTTAAAGATAATAACTTTTCATTTTTTAAAGTAAGACTTGCAAATTCTGGTAATATTTTAGGCTTACTATCTAAAAACACAAATACAAATAATAAAAAAACATTTTTAGACATACCACTAGCACAATATTTTAAAACAGACATAGAGTACAAAAAATTCTGGAATTTTGGCAACAATTCAGTTTTTGGAGTAAGAACGTTTCTAGGAGCAATAATTACTTATGATAATTCTGACATTCCTTTTACCAAAAGTTATTTTGCTGGCGGATCTAACGATATTAGAGCATGGCAAACTTATGAACTTGGTCCAGGAAGTAGAAATACAGGTTTAGAATACAATACGGGTAGCTTTAAGTTTTTATCAAGTGTAGAATATCGATTTGACGTTTTTAGCAGACTAAAAGGCGCTTTATTTGTTGATGCAGGAAATATTTGGGACATTTCTGGCTCTAGTTTGGTTGATAAAGATTCGAGATTTACCGGTTTTAATTCACTAAAAGATATTGCCGTTGGTTCTGGTTTTGGCGCAAGATGGGATTTTAATTTTTTAATTTTACGTTTTGATATTGGGTTTAAAACCTATGAATCTTACTTAGATAATAATAAGTGGTTTAGAAATTATAATTTTGCTAATGCAGTTTATAATGTAGGTATCAACTATCCTTTCTAAAAAAAAATAGAACTAAAACTCTATAACGTTTTCGTTACTTTATTCCAATTCAATATTCTTAAACTACTATTTTTTAGTACTTTTGACATATAATACATCCATAAAAAACATAAAATGAGTCATACTATAAAACCTGGAGTAGCTACAGGAAAAGAAGTTCAAGCAATTTTTAAATTAGCAAAAGAAAAAAGTTTCGCTTTACCAGCAGTAAATGTTGTTGGTTCTAGTACCATCAATGGTGTTTTAGAAGCTGCTAGAGATTTAAATGCGCCTGTAATTATTCAGTTCTCAAATGGAGGTGCACAATTTAATGCAGGTAAAGGTTTATCAAACAAAAACCAAAAAGCTGCAATCGCTGGTGGCATTGCTGGTGCAAAACATATTCATGAATTAGCAGTTGCTTATGGCGTGCCTGTAATTTTACATACAGACCACTGTTCTAAAAGCTTATTACCTTGGATTGATGGTTTATTAGATGCTTCAGAAAAACATTTTGAAGAAACTGGCAAGCCTTTATATAGTTCTCACATGATTGATTTATCTGAAGAACCAATTGAAGAAAACATAGAAATTTGTAAAGGATACTTAGCTCGTATGAGTAAAATGGGTATGACTTTAGAAATCGAATTAGGGATTACTGGTGGTGAAGAAGATGGTGTAGATAACTCTGATGTAGATGTATCTAAATTATATACACAACCAGAAGAAGTTGCCTATGCATATGAAGAGTTATTAAAAATTTCTCCTCAATTTACAATTGCTGCTGCTTTTGGAAATGTACATGGTGTTTACAAACCAGGAAACGTAAAATTAACTCCAAAAATTTTAAAGAATTCTCAAGAATATATATCTAAAAAGTATAATGTACCTCATAATACAATCGATTTTGTATTTCATGGAGGATCTGGTTCTACTTTAGAAGAAATTAGAGAAGCTATTGGTTATGGTGTTATTAAAATGAATATTGACACAGATTTACAATTTGCCTTTACAGAAGGAATTAGAGATTATATGCAAGGTAAAGCACCTTATTTAGCAAATCAAATTGGTAATCCTGATGGAGCAGAACAGCCTAATAAAAAACACTATGACCCCAGAAAATGGTTACGTGAAGGAGAAGCAACTTTTATTACACGATTAAAACAAGCATTTGCAGATTTAAATAATGTAGATACTTTATAAAAAATGTAATGAATTTTATAAAAAGCATTTTGGATATTTCAAAATGCTTTTTTTTATGCTCAAAAAAAGTAGTGAAAAAGAATCCTTTAAAGAAAATTTATAGTTCACAAAAATCTTTTACATTTGTAAATTGCTTTATTATTTTTTAGAAACCTATAAACAAACATCAAAAATAAAATAAACTAACTATGACTGCTTGGTTTAAACGTAAAGACAAAGGGATTCAAACTCCTACAGAAGAAAAAAAGGATACTCCAAAAGGACTTTGGTACAAAACTCCTAGTGGAAAAATTATTGACACTGAAGAACTAAAAAAGAACTTATATGTAAGTCCAGAAGATGGCTATCATGTAAGAATTGGTAGTAAAGAATATTTTGAAATCTTTTTTGACAATAATACATTTGTAGAATTAAATGAGAATTTAACTTCGAAAGACCCTTTAAAATTTGAAGACACCAAAAAATATCCAGAGAGATTAAAAGCTGCTCAAGAAAAAACAAAATTAAATGATGCTGTACGAACAGCGGTTGGAAAATCTTTTGGAAAAGATTTAGTAATAGCTGCTATGGATTTCGCTTTTATTGGTGGATCTATGGGTTCTGTTGTTGGTGAAAAGATTGCAAGAGCAATTAACTATTCTATAGAACACAGAATTCCATTCTTAATGGTTTCAAAATCTGGAGGAGCTAGAATGATGGAAGCATCACTTTCTTTAATGCAATTGGTAAAAACATCTGCAAAATTAGCACAATTAGCAGAAGTTAAAATACCATATATTTCGCTTTGTACAGATCCAACAACTGGAGGGACAACGGCTTCTTATGCAATGTTAGGCGATATTAATATTGCAGAACCAAATGCATTAATTGCGTTTGCTGGGCCAAGAGTTGTAAAAGACACCACAGGTAAAGATTTACCAGAAGGATTTCAAAAATCTGAATTTGTATTAGAACATGGTTTCTTAGATGCAATTTATGAAAGGAAAGAATTAAAAAAACAAGTAAATTTATATATTGATTTAATTCAGAACATACCAATTAGAGCTTAATAAAAAAGGAATCTTTGTTGCGTTTCTATTCAAAAAATTAATTATATATTTGCAACTTCAATGAAAGCATTGATATACATAATAATCATTTAAATAATATTGGCATGTACTTAACAAAAGAAGTAAAAGAAAGCATCTTCGAAAAGCACGGTAAAGGTAAAAACGATACTGGTACTTCAGAAGGTCAAATTGCGTTATTCACACACAGAATTAACCATTTAACAGAGCATTTAAAAAGAAATCGTAAAGATTTTAATACAGAACGTTCATTAGTAATGATGGTAGGTAAGCGTAGAAGATTGTTAGATTATCTTAAGAAATCTGAAATCAATAGATATCGTGCAATTATTCTAGAATTAGGAATTAGAAAATAATTCTCACAAAAAAAAAGAGGCTCTATAAACGTGCCTCTTTTTTTTATGATAAATTTTTGTAGCTTTCAACAACAAAACATTAAATTTGTATTTCTCATTAAAATGAGAGTTAAAAAAAATTTGATTCTGTCTAACTCACAGAAACCTAATAAAAAAAATCAAGAATCTTAACAAAATTCTTGTATTTCCATTGCAACAACAAACAACAACGCAACAACAAACAAATTAAAAATTTAGAATTAAAATTTTATGATTCCAAAAGTATTTAGAGAGGTTATAGACCTTGGAGATGGAAGAACCATCTCATTAGAAACCGGTAAGTTAGCAAAACAAGCACACGGTTCAGTTGTTGTTCAAATGGGAAAAGCAATGCTGTTATGTACAGTTGTATCTAACTACCAACAAAGTCCTGTAGATTTTTTACCGTTAACAGTAGATTATAGAGAAAAATTTGCTGCTTCTGGTCGTTATCCAGGAGGTTTCTTTAAAAGAGAAGCAAGACCAAGTGATGGTGAAGTATTAACAATGCGTTTAGTAGACCGTGTTTTACGTCCATTATTTCCAAAAGATTATCATTCAGAAGTACAAGTAATGATTCAGTTAATGTCTCATGATGAAGATGTGATGCCAGATGCATTAGCAGGTTTAGCAGCATCAGCAGCGATTCAATTATCGGATTTCCCTTTCGAATGCCCTATTTCTGAAGCACGTGTTGCAAGAGTAAATGGAGTATTTGTTATCAATCCAAGTAGAGTTCAATTAGCAGAATCTGATATCGATATGATGATTGGTGCTTCTGCAGATTCTGTAATGATGGTTGAAGGTGAAATGGACGAAATTTCTGAAGAAGAAATGGCAGATGCAATTAAATTTGCGCATGAATCTATAAAAGTACAAATTGCAGCTCAGGTTCGTTTAGCAGAAGCTTTCGGAAAGAAAGAAACTCGTGAATACCAAACTGCAGAAGTAAATGAAGAATTAGAAAAAAGAATACAGGCTTTAGCATACGATAAATGTTACGCTATTGCAAAACAAGGCACTTCTAAAGCCGAAAGAACGGCTGCATTTTCTAATGTAAAAGAAGAGGTGAAAGCTTCATTTACAGAAGAAGAAATGGCGGAATTTGGTCATCTTGTTGGTGGTTATTACAGAAAAGCTGAAAAAGAAGCGGTTAGAGAATTAACGTTAGCAGAAGGTATTCGTTTAGACGGACGTAAAACAGATGAGATTAGACCAATCTGGTCTGAAGTAGATTACTTACCATCAGTTCATGGTTCTGCAATCTTTACACGTGGAGAAACGCAAGCTTTAGCAACCGTAACTTTAGGTACTTCTAGAGATGCAAATAAAATAGACATGCCGTCTTACGAAGGTGAAGAAAAGTTCTATTTACATTATAACTTCCCTCCTTTTTGTACAGGTGAAGCTAGACCATTAAGAGGAACTTCTCGTAGAGAAGTTGGTCATGGTAATTTAGCGCAACGTGGTTTAAAAGGAATGATTCCTGCGGATTGCCCGTATACTGTTAGAGTTGTATCTGAAGTATTAGAATCTAACGGTTCTTCTTCTATGGCAACAGTTTGTGCAGGTACAATGGCATTAATGGATGCTGGAGTTCAACTTATAAGACCAGTTTCTGGTATTGCAATGGGATTAATTTCTGACGGTGATCGTTACGCAGTTTTATCTGATATTTTAGGTGACGAAGATCACTTAGGAGATATGGACTTTAAGGTAACAGGAACTTCTGAAGGGATTACTGCTTGTCAAATGGACATTAAAATTAAAGGATTACCCTATGAAATTTTAGTGAATGCACTAAAACAAGCTCGTGAAGGTCGTTTACATATATTAGGAAAAATAACTGAAACAATTGCTTCTGCAAATATAGAGGTAAAAGCGCATGCTCCTAAAATGATCAACAGAAGAATTCCTAATGAACTAATTGGTGCATTTATTGGACCAGGCGGTAAACATATTCAAGAATTACAGAAAGAAACAGGAACTACAATTGTTATTACCGAAGATGCTATAACTGAAGAAGGAATTATTGAAATTCTAGGAACAGATCCAGCTGGTATTGAAAAAGTTATTGCTCGCATCGAGTCAATGATGTTTAAACCAGTAGTTGGTAACGTTTACGAAGTAAAAGTAATTAAAATGTTAGATTTTGGTGCAGTTGTAGAATATATTGAAGCACCAGGAAACGAAGTTTTATTACACGTAAGCGAATTAGCTTGGGAAAGAACAGACAATGTTTCTGATGTTGTTAAAATGGGAGAAATCTTAGATGTAAAATACTTTGGTTTAGATCCAAGAACTCGAAAAGAGAAAGTTTCTAGAAAGGCTATTTTACCAAAACCTGAGGGTTATGTAGCAAGACCACCAAGAGATGACAGTCGTTCTAGTGGCCGTGATAACAGAGGCAGAGATAATCGCGGACGTGACGACAGACGTGATGATAGAAAACCAAGAGAACCAAGAAAAGAAGAATAAATTCTTGATACTAGAATAATAAATAAAAAGGCTGTCTATATAGATGGCCTTTTTTTATTATGCATAGGTAGTTATAAATCAGCCCTACACATAATTTTTTTATCGTCATAAATGAGAATGGCAGAAATATATATTTCAACAGTCAAACTCGAAAAATTTATTTTACTAAATAGTTTTAGTTTGTTAACTTTGTAAAACATTAAAACGTTAAAAAAATCTAACAGCAATTAATATAAATGATAATAACTCCTCTTTTCATTCTTTTTTTACTGCTAGTGTTCCTAGTATTATGGCAGTTTATTAAATCCATTGATGATCGTAAATGGCTAAGTTTTATAATAAGTGTACTACTTACACCTGTTATATATTTTTATCTATTTTATCCATTATTAAATATTTTTAGTAATTATCACCACGAAAAACACTTTGAGGCAATAGCATGGAAAGAAAAACCTACTTTGCGTTTTGAAATGAGCAACCAAATTGTCGATAATCAATTTTTTAAAGGTAAAACAAAAAGTGAAGTACAAAAAGCTTTAGGTGCAAGCGAATGGTATGGTTGGGATGACACTCTAAAAATAAATTCCCCTGAAAAATGGAACTACAACTTAGGCTTTAAACCGGGTGCTTTCAATATCCAACAAGAGTGCTTAGAATTAGTTTTTAAAAATGATACCGTTGTAAAAAGCAGCCAATATCAAATGGAAAATGCTGATTATTAACTAGAAAAATTTGAATATAAAAAGTATCTTTTTAGATGTTTGAAGTTTCAATAACATCCAATTTATCGATAAATATTATTCTATTATAGAGTTTACTTGGTCAAAAACAAAGTCATCTTTATTTTAATAATTTTTTTTTATTATATTTTAAAGCAATAATAATTAGAATCTTTTTATTTTCTTTGCGTCACTCATATGAAAATTCAACGAATTACATATTTATCTTTAGGAACAAACCAAGGAAACAAACTTGAAAACCTTCAAAATGCAATTAATTCAATTGCTGATAAAGTAGGTGATATTCAAAAAGTATCTTCCGTATATAAAACTGCTTCTTGGGGATTTAATAGCAACGATTTTTTTAATACCTGTATAAAAATAACTACCTATCATCCGCCTGAAAAACTAATACGTATTCTTTTACATATCGAATTTGAGTTGGGTAGAGAGCGAAAAGAATCTAAAGAATATGCTGACAGAAATATTGATATTGATATCCTTTTGTTTGATGATGAAATTATTTTTTCTAAAACACTAACCGTTCCACATCCAAAGATGTTAGAACGTAAATTTGTTTTAGTACCTTTAGTTGAAATTGCAGCTACAACATTTCATCCTATAGAAAAAAAACAACTTGCTGTTTGTTTAAAAAATTGTACAGATTCTTCTGAAATTTCTCTGATTGAGGAAAAACTAAAAAGACCAATTCCTATTTCAGAAAAGTACAATTATATCGCTATTGAAGGAAATATTGGCGCTGGAAAAACTTCTTTAGCTAAAATGATGTCTGACGAATTTAATGCAAAGATTGTTTTAGAACGCTTTGCTGACAACCCGTTTTTACCAAAGTTTTATGAAGACAAAGAACGTTTTGCTTTTCCTTTAGAAATGAGTTTTTTAGCGGATAGATATCAACAATTATCTGATGATTTGGCACAGTTAGACTTATTCAAAAACTTAATTGTTTCTGATTATTACATATTCAAATCTCTTATTTTTGCGCAAATTACTCTACAAAAAGAAGAATATTTGTTGTATCGAAAAATGTTTGATTTGATGTACAAAGAAATTACAAAGCCAGATTTATATGTGTATTTATATCAAAATACAGACAGACTTTTAGAAAATATTAAAAAACGTGGCAGAGAGTATGAACAAAATATTGAAGCAGATTATCTGCAAAAAATTCATGATGGGTACAAACAATTTATAAGTACCCAACAAGATTTAAATGTTTTGGTAATTGATGTTTCTAAAATTGATTTTGTTGATAATGACGATGACTACAATTATATTATCAATAAAATTAAAAACGTTTAAAAAATTACTTTTTTAGGTCTAATTTTTCAGCAAAATATGCACAAAAATCACGCATTGTAGCACCCATTTTTGCATCATCTGTTGCTTTTTCAAAAGCATCTGCCATTGACACTAGAGTCTGGTGATAAAATTGTTTCATTTCATCAACAGGCATATCTTTGGTCCACAAATCCATACGTAAAGTATCTTTTTGCTTATGATCCCAAACAGAAATCATAATTGCTTTTGAAGCCTCATTATCAATTCCGCCATCTTTTGCAGTCCAAGAAATTACCTCTGGAACTTTATTTTCATCTAAACCAACTTTAAATTTTATTTCAGAATTGTGTTTAACAGCCATTACTTTTTGGGTTTGTATTTAGATTTATTAAATAAATCAGATTCATCTATTTTTAATAATTGCTGCAAAGATACATCATTATGTTTCATATAAGACCTTACAATTTGCCAACCAATCCAAACACCGATTTTACCTGGAGACAAATTATCTTGCTCAGTATAAAATTTTGAAAAGGGCGCATTCTCTAAGAATCGTTGGTTCATTTTTGTGTCTGTGTTAAATAACAGTTTATGTTCTATAAAATACATCCAAATTTGTTCTTCATTAGCGATTGCCCAGTTTAATTTAACTTGAGAGTATCCAATCTTTTCATCATCAGAAAGTAATGGTAAATACATATCTAATAAATACAATTTTTTTCCTTCATATATCATTTTAGCTACAAAATCTCTTTTATTTTCTGGGTATATTTGCTTGTCAATTATGGCTTTTGCAACATCTACAACCATATGTTTTCTAGTATTATTTTCTTTAATATACTTAGGGTAATCTCCATAAAACGGATGGTTTTCTCCAAGATACACATCCAAAGAAATAAGCAATAAACTGTCTGCATAAATAACTCTACTGTCATAATCTATGTTCGTTAACATGGTAATAACGTTTGGCTCTTTAAACTTTGAATTATAATATTTAACATGTTTAAAAAGCAATGCTATTTCACTTTCTTCGGATGAAAAATCTGAATATAATTTTTGGGTTTCTGCAAACAATTCTTGCTCTTCTTTATCCTTTATTTTTAGGAATAATATACTATCTGTAAATTCCTTTGGAAATAAATAAGAATATGTTTGTTTTAGTTTTGGCAAACTTTCTACTGATGCGTTGTAGAAGTCTACATCATACCTTTTTACAGAAAAATCAACGGCTATCGCAGAAACGTCAATTTGTTTCAAATTTTTATCAGAACAAGAAAAAAATAGGGTTAAAACCATTAAAAGCGCAAAAACAAATCTCATATTATTCGTATCTTAGTGACTCAATTCAAGAACGTTAAAAATACTAAAATAGTTTGTCAATGAATACAGAAAAAGTAACAGAATACATTATTGATTGGTTAAAAGATTATGCAACAAATGCAAACATAAAAGGTTTTGTTATAGGTGTTTCTGGCGGAATAGACTCTGCCCTAACTTCTACCTTATGTGCAAAAACGGGTTTACCCCTTTTGTGTTTAGAAATGCCAATTCATCAAGCAAAAAAACAAGTATCAAGAGCCGAAAATCATATCAAATGGTTACAAGAAAATTTTAAAAATGTTACTAAAACTGAAGTAAATTTAACTCCGGTTTTTGATAGTTTATTAAACGCTTTACCAAAAGTAGAAGATGAAGAAAGTCGCTTTATGTCTCTAGCAAATACAAGAGCTCGTTTAAGAATGACAACCTTATATTATTTTGCAGCATTGCATGGTTATTTAGTTGCAGGCACAGGAAATAAAGTAGAAGATTTTGGCGTTGGTTTTTACACAAAATATGGTGATGGTGGAGTAGATTTAAGCCCTATTGCAGATTTAATGAAATCAGAAGTTTATGAGGTTGCAAATTATTTAGGCATACATAAAGACATTATTGAAGCAGCCCCAACTGATGGTTTGTGGGGAGATGACAGAACAGATGAAGACCAAATAGGTGCTTCTTATGATGAATTAGAATGGGCTATGAATGCACTAGATAAAGGAAAAATTGTTAATGATTTTTATGGAAGAGAAGCAGAGGTTCTTAAAATTTTTACTCGTTTAAACACTGTAAATAAGCATAAAATGTTACCGATTCCTGTTTGTGAAATTCCAAAAAAACTGTTATAGACCTGGGTTTAAAACAAAAAAAACGCTTTAACTATAAATTAGTTAAAGCGTTTCAATTTAATTTTTTATTCGGCGGGGTTATAATAAATTTGCAGAAATCATTATTTTTTTAATCTTTTGATGAGCTCTTCTTTTAGAACCTTTAGAAATCTCAAACGGTAAAATAATAAATAACTGAATGATTTTTAAAATCTGAAATGTTTTTTTCATAGCGCATAATTTACTTTTTCTTATGCAAATATATAAAAAAAATTTAATATATAAAATAAACAATAAGGAAAATGCCTATTTTTTAAATTTAATAAAATTTAAATTTGTTATATTTCCTTAAAATGAAAGATTTACATCAAAAAAATAAGCTATGTAATTAAATTTTTATGCCACAAAAGATCTGACACCTGGTAAACATAAGGTTTAAAAGAAGCTTTTTTTAAAGCTTTTAAGAAACCATAAATAATTTAAACAATGGTAAAACAATTTTAAAAATTAATATTTTACTTAAATTATTTCTTTTAATAAATACATTTACTGTAGAAAAAGTCTGAAAATGAAAAAAATAGTGAAAATCTAAATTTCTATTCGTCTTTATATCGACATATTTTAGAAAAAAACTAGTTTTACTAAAAGTAGAAATACAATAATTAAACAACTCTTTTAAGCTTCTCTGAAAGTCGAATTCTTAATGAGTTATAACTCATAATCTCTTCTTTTTCCTCACTCGTATATTCTTTTCCTTGCACTAAAAATTTATTTACCAACTTATCAATTAAAATTCTACGCAGATTGTAAATTACATCAGAAACCGCTTTTGGCAAGACCTCTAAAGCAGATTTAACCTCAATACTTTTACTACCCCAGTTACTTAATTGATACTTTTCTTCATCCATTAAAATCGACGTAACTATCGTTGAAATTTCTAAATTATTATTATTTATAAATTTGTCTAATTCTAATTTTTCAGATTGATTTAATTGGTGAATAATTTCTGTGTAAATTTCTTGAAACAGCGGATTTGTAAATTCAATTTCATCCTCTTGTAAGTGTAGATAAATTTCTGCAGAAACTAAGTTTTGATATTTTCTATTGGAAAACGTTTCTTTTCCATCTTCATCAGTATTCACAACTTCTTCAGAAAAATAGACTTCCTCATTACCATACAATAATAAAATTTTAATAATTTCATTTTCAAGAATTGATAATTGATCTATTTTTTGCGAAGAAATTTGAGTTCCTTTAACAAGTGCCATAGAGGCTTGCTCTTGCTCATAAAAATATTCTGGTGGCGGTTGATTTGGATCAGCAGTATTACTATAACTTGAGCTTGGTTTATTTCTTTGAGATGCTTCTTTTTTTAATAATTGAGCTAACTCGCTAAACAGCACTCGTTCCGAAATCTCCATGATTCTTGAACATTCTTGAACATAGACTTCTCTTTGAATTCCATCCGGAATTTTAGAAATACTCGTTACAATATCTCTTATTACGGTTGCTTTTTTGATAGGGTCGTTATTAGAGTCTTTAAGTAAAAGTGACACTTTAAAATTAATAAAATCTTGCGATGCAGTCTCTAGATATTCTTTTAACTCAGTATCTGTATGTGATTTTGCAAAACTATCTGGATCTTCTCCGTCAGGAAACTGAACCACTTTAACATTCATTCCTTGTTCTAGAATTAAATCTATTCCACGAATGGAAGCTCTAATTCCAGCTGCATCACCGTCAAAAAGTACTGTTATATTTTTTGTTAATCGGTTTACTAATCGTATTTGATCTGATGTTAAAGCGGTACCTGAGGATGCCACAACATTCTCTACGCCAGATTGATTAAAAGAAATAACATCCGTATATCCTTCTACTAAAAAACAATTATCTTGTCTTGCAATTTCTTTTTTGGCTTGATAAATTCCGTATAAAATTTTACTCTTATGATAAATATCACTTTCAGGCGAATTTAAATATTTAGCCGCTTTTTTATCCGCAGTTAAAATTCTTCCTCCAAAACCCAAAATACGACCAGACATTGACTGAATTGGGAACAACACTCTTCCTTTAAAACGATCAAACTGTTTGTTTTCTTTAACTATTGAAAGACCTGTTGATGCTAAATATTTTAGATCATATCCTTTTGCTATAGCTGCTTTTGTAAAATTATCCCATTCATCTAAACAATAGCCTAACTGAAATTTTTTAATTGTTTCATCCGTAAAACCACGTTCTTTAAAGTAAGAAAAACCAATAGCTTTGCCTTGGTTTGTATTGAGCATTAAATTATGAAAATAATCCTTTGCAAAATTAGACACCAAGAACATACTTTCTCGTTCGTTGGTTTGCTCTTTTTGCTCATCAGATTGCTCTGTTTCTTCAATTTCTATATTGTATTTTTTTGCCAACCATTTTAAAGCTTCTGGATATGAAAAGTGCTCGTGTTCCATTAAAAAAGAAACTGAGTTCCCTCCTTTTCCTGTAGAGAAATCTTTCCAGATTTGTTTTACAGGAGAAACCATGAATGAAGGTGATTTTTCGTCTGTAAAAGGACTTAATCCTTTAAAATTACTTCCTGCTTTTTTTAGCTGAACAAACTCACCTATAACCTCCTCTACTCGCGCAGATTCGAAAATTCGATCTATGGTACTTCTAGAAATCATTTATTTTGTGTAATAAAAAGTAAACAAATATAGCGTTTAGAACTTTGATTATTTCTAATGCAAAAGTTTCTAAAATAAAAAACCCTCAAAAGTTTTAAAAACCTTTGAGGTCTAGTATAATATGTGTTATTTTAAGAAGCTGCTCTTAATTTCTTTAATGTAGTATTCGTTAATTTGGCCTCTGCATATTCTTTATTTACGTTAAATTCTTTGTCATTAGAACTTGGTAACTCAAACATTGCATCGGTAAAAATTGCTTCACATAAAGAACGCAAACCTCTTGCACCTAATTTATATTCTATTGCTTTGTTAACAATATAATTCAAAGCACCTTCTTCAATCGTAAATGCAACCTCATCCATCAAAAACAACTTTGTATATTGTTTTATTATTGAGTTTTTAGGTTCTGTTAAAATTGCTCTTAACGTTTCTGCATCCAAAGGATTCATGTAACTTAAAACCGGTAAACGACCAATAATCTCTGGTATTAATCCAAAAGATTTTAAATCTAAAGGCGTTATATATTGTAATAAATTTTCTTCATCAATTTTATTGCCTTCTAAAGAAGCACCAAAACCAACAGCTTGCCTGTTTAAACGTTTGCTAATTGTTCTATCTATTCCTGAAAAAGCACCACCTGCAATAAATAAAATGTCTTTGGTATTTATTTCAATAAACTTCTGTTCTGGGTGTTTTCTCCCCCCTTTTGGTGGCACATTTACCACAGAACCTTCTAATAATTTTAACAATGCTTGTTGAACACCTTCACCAGAAACATCTCTAGTAATAGAAGGATTATCGCCTTTTCTTGCAATTTTATCAATTTCATCAATAAAAACAATTCCTTTTTCTGCTTTTTCTACATCGTAATCTGCAGCTTGCAATAATCTGCTAAGAATACTTTCTACATCTTCACCAACATAACCAGCTTGCGTTAAAACAGTAGCATCTACAATAGAAAATGGTACATTTAACATTTTTGCAATTGTTCTTGCCACTAATGTTTTTCCTGTTCCTGTTTCACCAACTAAAATAATGTTCGATTTTTCAATCTCTACTTCGTCATCTGTGTCTTTTTGCAATAAACGTTTGTAGTGATTGTAAACTGCAACAGCCATTGCTCTTTTAGTTTCTACCTGACCGATAATATATTGATCTAAAAACTCCTTAATTTCCAAAGGCTTTTTTAGCATTAAGTCTTTAGACAATTTGCTCGATTTTACGTCAGATATTTCTTCTGACACAATACCGTGCGCTTGTTGAATACATTTATCGCAAATATGAGCATCCATTCCTGCAATTAGCAAGTCTGTTTCTGCTTTTTTTCGTCCACAAAATGAACACTCTAAAATTTCTTCTTTTGCCATTATTCTTTTGTTTTTGGTTATTGGCAATTAGTTTTTCGGTAAGATATTTACCAACAAACTAAAAACCAATAACTAAATACTTTACTACTTTCTAACTAAGATTTCATCAATCATACCATACTCTTTTGCTTCATCTGCTTTCATCCAATAATCTCTATCAGAATCTGCGTGCACTTTTTCGAGAGTTTGACCAGAATGATTTGCGATAATTTCGTACAATTCAGTTTTCAGCTTTCCTATTTCTCTTACAGTTATTTCCATATCCGAAGCCTGACCTTGAGCACCGCCTAAAGGCTGATGTATCATAATTCTAGAATGAGGTAAAGCAGAACGTTTTCCTTTTTGACCTGCACACATTAAAACAGCACCCATCGAAGCTGCCATTCCTGTACAAATTGTTGCAACATCTGGCTTTATAAACTGCATTGTGTCATAAATCCCTAGACCTGCATACACACCCCCACCTGGAGAATTGATGTAAATAGAAATATCTTTGCTTGAATCTACACTTTCTAAAAACAACAATTGCGCTTGAATAATATTTGCAACTTGATCGTTAATACCTGTTCCTAAAAAGATAATTCTATCCATCATTAAACGTGAAAAAACATCCATTTGCGTGATGTTCATTTGACGCTCTTCCATAATATATGGCGTTAAACTACTTGTGATTTTTGTATAACTAGTGCTGCTAATTCCGTGATGTTTTGTAGCATATTTTTCGAACTCTTTTCCGTAATCCATTGATGATTATTTTAAATATTTTGAGTGGTAAAGATAAGAAACTATTTATTACCTTTCTGTTAATGTACTTGCCAAAAAAACCTGAATTTTGACTTCAGGTTTTTAATTTTTTGCCTTTACGAAGATTACGTTCAATCAAAAGACGATTTGATGAGAGGTAGCTAGCATAAAAATAAGTAGCTTTAATCCTATCAATTAAATCTATTGATAAACTTCTTTTATAAAATCTTCATAAGAAACCTCTTTGGTTTTAAAACTGATTTTCTCTTTAAAGAAAGCCAACAATTTATGACTAATTAGTTGCGCTTGCAACTTTTGAGCTTCTTCTTGATTTTGTAAAATTCTACCAGCAATATCTTCTAATTCCTTTTCCTCTGGATTCATATTCCCAAACTGTGCCATTTGCGTGCGGATAAATCCTTTTGCATAATCAATCAATTCTTTATAATCAATTTTAATATCATTATCCTTCATAAGCTTACCTTCGATTAATTGGTAACGTAATGCTTTTTCAGATTTTTCATATTCTGCGTTAGACTCTTGGCTAGTTAATGGTTTTTCACCAGCTGTTGCTAACCATTTTTTTAAGAATACTGAAGGTAAATCAAACTTTGTGTTTTCTACTAAATATTCTGTTACAGCATTTAATAATTGCTGATCGCCTTGTTGTAGAAATTGGTTTTCTGCATCTTCTTTAATTTTTTCTTTCAATTCAGTTACAGAAGTTACACTTCCGTCAGCAAATAATTTATCAAACAATTCTTTGTCTAAATCTGCTGGCGTTGTTGTTGTAATATCTTCAACAGTAAAAGTAACCGTTATGTCTAAATCGTGAATTTCATCATGAGAAACACCTAAAATTTGCTGTAATTCATGATCGTCTTCAAATAATTTCTTAGTTTCTAACGCTATTACATCACCTAACTTAGCGCCAATAACTTTCGCTTGGTTTTTATCGCCCTTTAAATCTTTTACTAAAAAAGTAGCTTTTTTAGTAATTTCTTTTTCTTTGTTTACAAAAGTTCCAGTTATACTAGCGTTTTCGGTAGCTTCATCAATAGAACTTATATTTCCGTAACGGATTTGAATGTTTTTAACTTCTTCACCAATTAAAGCATCCGTAGCAATAATTTTGTACTGTTGTATTTTATTTTTCTCACTTAAATCGATTTCAAATGTAGGCGCTAAACCTAACTCAAATTCAAATGAAAATACGTCTGCATCCCAATTAAAATCTTCTTTAATCCTAGGCAAAGGATTTCCTAAAATATCTAATTTTTCTTCTGCTAAAAACTTATTTAAAGAACTTTGCAAAAGCTTATTAACTTCATCTATCATTATAGATTTACCATATTGCTTTTTAATCATTCCCATTGGCACATGGCCTTTTCTAAAACCAGGAACATCTGCTTTTTTACGGTAATCTGCTAATAATTCTGATACTTTTACCTGATAATCTTCAGCAACAATATCAATTTTTACAACTGCATTTAATGCGTCTACGTTTTCTTTTGTAATATTCATTTCTTAGTTATGTCTAGTTCTTAAAAAAGACTGCAAAATTAATGAATTTGAGTCAATTCTACAAAGGTTTAGAGAGTTCTATTTCAGCATTTTCATTTTAAATAAAAAAATTATAAACCAAAACAATAAGTATGAATTTAAAAAAAATAAAAAAATTCCGTAATTTTGCTCAACTTTATTCCCAAATGGGGATTTTTCAAAAAAAATAAAAATGCAATACAAAAGAATTCTTTTAAAATTAAGTGGCGAGGCTTTAATGGGCGATAGACAATACGGTATAGATCCCAAGCGTCTAGCAGAATATGCGAAAGAAATTAAAGAAGTTGTAGAGAAAGGCATAGAAGTTGCCATTGTCATTGGTGGTGGAAATATTTTTAGAGGAGTTGCTGGTGCCAGTAATGGTATGGACCGTGTTCAAGGTGATCATATGGGAATGCTTGCAACAGTTATAAATGGATTAGCTTTACAAAGTGCACTTGAAGATGAAGATGTGCATACGCGTTTACAAACTGCTCTTGAAATTAAAGAAGTTGCAGAGCCGTATATTAAAAGAAAAGCAATTAGACATTTAGAAAAAGGACGTGTTGTTATTTTTGGAGCAGGAACTGGAAACCCTTATTTTACTACGGATACAGCAGCTGTTTTAAGAGCTATTGAAATTAATGCGGATGCTATTTTAAAAGGAACAAGAGTTGATGGAGTTTATAATACCGATCCTGAAAAAGACAAGGACGCAATTAAATTTGAAACAATCTCTTTTAAAGATGTAATTTCAAAAGGTTTAAAAGTAATGGATATGACCGCTTTTACATTAAGTCAAGAAAACAAATTGCCAATTATTATTTTTGATATGAACAAAAAAGGAAATTTAATAAAACTAATTTCCGGAGAAAAAATTGGTACAATAATAGACAATTAACAAGCACAATCTTTAAATTTAAAGGATGAACGAAGAAGTTGAATTTATATTAGACACTGCTAAAGAGGCAATGGCGAATGCAACTGAGCATTTAGAAAAAGAATTACGCTCAATTAGAGCTAGTAAAGCAACACCTGCAATGTTAGGCATGGTAATGGTAGATTATTATGGTTCTCAAACATCATTAAGCCAGGTTGCAAACGTTACAACTCCAGACCCGAGAACATTAAATATTCAACCTTGGGAAAAAAGCATGTTACAAACCATAGAAAAAGCAATTATGTTGGCTAATCTTGGTTTTAACCCAATGAATAACGGAGATGTTATTATGATTAATGTGCCACCATTAACAGAGGAACGAAGAGTCGGCTTAGCTAAGCAAGCCAAAGCAGAAACAGAACATGCAAAAGTTGGTGTTAGAAACGCACGTAAAGATGCTAATAATGATATCAAAAAAGCAGATATTTCTGATGACATGAAAAAAATTGCAGAAGATGAGATTCAAAAATTAACAGATACTTTTGTAAAAAATATTGATGATAAATTCTCTGTAAAAGAGATCGAAATAATGAAAGTTTAGTCAACTAAAAACTAAACAAGAAGGAGTGTTGAAGAACACTCCTTCTTGTTTACACCTCAATTACAAATTGACTAACTTTAAACAAAAAAAAATAAATGAATTTCTGGACAAAAGTTGCTAGTATTATATTAAGAAATAGATACTTAATATTAATAGTTATTGCAATCATTACGGGTTTATTAGCTTCACAAATGAAGTATATGAAATTTTCATATACAGAAGCAAACTTATTGCCAGAAAACCATGAAGCTAATTTAGAATACAATAAATTTCTAAAAATTTTTGGTGAAGAGGGCAACTTAGTAATTCTTGGTATAAAGGATTCTACTGTTTTTACGCCGAAGAAATTTAATGCATGGAATAATTTAGTGCATCAATTTGAAGATTTAGAAGAAATCGACTTTACTGTTTCTATTACTGATGTTAAAAAGTTAAGGGCAGATCGTAAAAAAAGAAAATTTGTACTAGAACCGCTGTACGAAAAAGACCCTACAACAGTAGAAGAAGTTTTAGAAATTAAAAAACAACTTTTTGAGAAGCTTCCCTTTTATGATAACTTACTCTTTAATAAAGAAACAGGAACTTTACAAACTGCCATTTATATTAAAAAAGAAATTATTAATACTCAGGCTCGTAGAGATTTCATTTTTGACATACTAATACCCACCATAGAAAAATTTGAGAAAGAAAACAATTTAGATGTTCGTATTTCTGGAATGCCCTATATAAGAACATTAAATGCCCAAAACATCCAAGACGAGATTATACTTTTTGTTTTTGGTGCATTAGGTATTACTGCCATTATTTTCTTTTTCTTTTTTAGGTCTTTTAGGGCCACTTTTATTACCCTTTTAGTTGTATTAATTGGCGTTACGTGGGCTTTTGGGTTTATTGGTTTGTTTAGATACGAAATCACAGTTTTATCTGCATTAATACCTCCTTTAATTATTGTAATTGGTGTGCCAAATGCCGTTTTTCTTATTAATAAATATCAGCAAGAAATTAAAAAACATGGTCAGCAAGCAAAAGCGCTACAACGTGTAATTTCTAAAATTGGAAACGCTACTTTAATGACAAACATTACAACTGCGTCTGGTTTTGCCACTTTTGTTTTTGTTAAAAGTGATTTATTACGTGAATTCGGAATTTTAGCTTCTGTAAACATCATCAGTATTTTTATTTTAGCGTTATTAATTATTCCAATTATTTATAGTTTTATGCCGCTTCCAAAAAAGAAACATTTAAACCACCTTGAGAGAAAATGGATTGAAAATGTGGTTAATTGGATGGAAATAACTGTAAAAGAAAAACGAATTACAATTTATATAGCATCTGTAATTGTTATTATTTTAGGAATTATTGGTGTATATCAAATTCGAGTCTCTGGGAGTTTAATTGAAGACATGCCTAAAAGCATGGGGTTTTATAAAGATATCAAGTTCTTTGAAAAAGAGTTTGGCGGAATTATGCCTTTAGAAATTTTAATTGATACAAAAAAAGACAAAGGTGTCATGAAGTTATCCACTTTAAAAAAGATGGATAAAATTAATGAAGCAATAGAAACTTTTCCAGAATTGTCTAAACCTATTTCGGTCGTAAACTTAGTAAAATACTCTAAACAAGCATACTATAAAGGGAATCCTAAATATTACCAATTACCAACAAATCAAGAACAAAGTTATATTTTTTCATACACAAAAAACTCAAATAGCGAAGCAGGAATGCTTAAGAATTTTGTTGATTCTACAGGGCGTTATGCACGAATAACTACCTTTATGAAAGATATTGGTACCGATAAAATGGATATTATTCAAGAACGATTAAAAGCGGTTATTGACAAAGAATTTCCTTCGGAGAAGTACACTGTTACATTAACGGGTAAAGCATTGGTTTTTATAAAAGGAACTAATTATTTAATCAATAATTTAGTTTTTTCTTTATCGTTAGCTATTATTTTGATTGCACTATTTATGGCTTGGATGTTTAGATCACCACAAATGATTTTAATTTCTTTGTTGCCAAATATATTACCCTTATTAATTACCGCGGGACTAATGGGTTTTTTAGATATCCCTATAAAACCATCTACTATCTTAGTTTTTAGTATTGCTTTTGGTATTTCTGTAGATGATACTATTCACTTTTTAGCCAAATACAGACAGGAACTAATGGCCAACAACTGGAAAATTAAACCGTCTGTTTACGCTGCTTTGCGAGAAACAGGAGTTAGTATGTTTTATACGTCAATAGTATTATTCTTTGGTTTTTTAGTGTTTACACTTTCTAGTTTTGGTGGCACAATTGCGTTGGGAGGCTTAGTTTCTGTAACTTTATTATTAGCAATGGTATCAAACTTGCTCTTATTGCCTTCTTTGTTATTAACCTTCGAAAAGAAAATTGCTAATAAAAAAGATTTTAAAGAACCATCGATAAAAATTATTCATACAAAAGAAGAAATGAATGAATAATAAAAACCCTTACCACTTATAAAGATGGTAAAGGTTTTTTACTCCTTTAGGCTGGAAAAATAAAAGGATTTTAATAAAAAGCAAAGTTTTTATAAATTCTTTTTCATAGCGAATTTTTTTCTTTCTCTTTTTTCAATATACTTTTACTTTTTCAATAACATTTATTTTACAAAAATAAGTTATAATATTGATGTTGTCAACTGTGTTTATACGCAGTTTTATCTTATTTTCGTTAAATGAAAAATCAATTTGGTAAATATACTAGAGAAAGAGTGTCGAATATCCCTTTTGATGCTTCCGATGATTTTTACAAAGAATATAAAGAAAAGATAACACAATTTGTTGGCCAAGCAGTATACATCTACTCTTTTGAAAAAAACAGAATGCTATTTGCAAACGGTTGGGAAGAAATGTTGGGTTATAAAGATGAAGAAATTACTTTATTAAAAATTATTAGCTCAACTTCTAAACGACATTCTAATTTCTCTAATGAATTAAATGACAAAGGTTTAAAATATTTAAAAGGCATTAAAGAAGATTTAAATAAATATAGCTTTACTATTGAAGTAGAAAAAATTCACGAAAACGGAGAAATTATTCCAATATTTTCAAGAGTAGGTGTTTATAAATCTAAGGATGGTAAAATTCTAGAATTAATTGGTATATCAGAAAAAATTCATTCTAGAAAATTAGGCAACATTATGCAATATGCAGCCTTTGGACCAGAAACTTCTAGATTTGAAGAAACGTTGAATGAACAATTATTTAACCAATTAGCAATTTCAAGAAAAGAAAAAGAAGCATTAGAGTTAGCTGCCGAAGGCTATGCTTTTAAAGAAATTGCAGAGAAATTGAATGTTAGTCGATCTGCAATTGAAAAAAGAATGATTCCTCTTTACAAAAGATTTAATGTTAAAAGTTTACCACACTTAATTAGTTTTGCTTACGATAATTATATTTTATAAAACACTTAATCTTATAGGTTTATGCTAGAAATTTGATATTCTTCTATTCCTATTTTTAGCAACATATCTTTCCATTCATCTACATGACTTTCATCCAAAGATTGCTTACTTCCTAAAACCCAAATTATATTTTTGTTTTTGAGTATTTCTCTATTCTTTAGATTTTCTGGCTTTAAAGTATCTATAAAACTTAAAAGTTTTGATGGCGAAATTAATTTATCATGTATAGGCTCACTCGGGTTTATGTCATCAATCATTAAAAAATTAGCAGTTTTCCAATTCCAAATTTCATAAGCGCTTACTGAAGCACCTTCATCCTTGAAAAAATAATTGAACATTTTTATAGCATTTACATATAAGCAACTATTATTTTGTATACTTAATTCATTTAACATGCCAACACCTAAACTTGTTTTTCCTGCACCTAAAGATCCAAAAATTAATAAATGATTTCCATTTGTTTTTGCTGATAAAAAGTTCTCAACTTTTAGTTTATCGGATGCATAAATATTAAAATTCCATTGACTTAGTCTAAACTGAAAAGGAAATCTTGCATAAAATTGATACATTTTGGTAACATACCAATACCTACTAGCAAAGGCTAGATAAATGCCTAAAACAATAAGGACAATTAGTACAACGTTGTTTTCGAACTTTAGAATACAAAAAGCGAACAAGAAACTACCTAAAATAAAAAAACAAACATCTGTAAACGTATCAAAAGCAACATTAAACCATCTAGGTTTAAACACATAGGTCATTTTTGCCTGATTGAAAAGAACATCAGAATTTGATTTCCTTCTACTTAACAAAGGACCTAAAAAATTATACAATTCAAACAAAGACCAAAAAACAGCAACATATAAAGCTGATTTTAATACTGATGTGTGTGAAAAATAATACACTAAAAAAGTAGGTATAAACCCCAATGAGATATGCCCAAACTGGTTTGCCAACCAAGCGTATGTTAGCGTTACACCTCTATAAGAATCCTTACCAATTAAATCTGCTTTAAGTTGTTGTAAAATTCTTTTAAAAGGTATTTTATTATTGTTTTTCATAATATGTATTAGAATTTTTATAAATATAAAAAAACAGAAGTGATTTTACCCAATTAAAAACGCTACATAACTTTATATTTTATTGACAATTGATAATTGCGCAATTTGTTGCAAAAAAGTATCTTTACGTTTCAGTATATACATTTAGTAGAAAATCAAACAAAAAAAAGATGACACATAAAAACGTTGCCGAAATTTTAAAATCGGATTCAGTTTTACAAGAAATAGAATTAAAAGGTTGGGTAAGAACATTTAGAAGTAATCGATTTATTGCTTTAAATGATGGCTCAACTTTAAACAATATACAATGTGTTATCGATTTTGAAAACACCGATGAAACTACTTTAAAAAGAATTACAACTGGAGCAGCAATTGCTATAAAAGGCACAATTGTAGAAAGCCAAGGAAAAGGTCAAGCTGTTGAAGTACAGGTTTCAAAAATTGAAATTTTAGGAGATTGTAATCCAGAGGAATATCCAATTCAGCCTAAAAAACATAGTTTCGAATTTTTACGAGAAAATGCACATTTACGAGTTAGAACAAACACTTTTAGTGCTGTGATGCGCGTGCGATCTAAACTATCTTTTGCGGTTCATAAATATTTTCAAGAAAATGGTTTTAATTACGTAAATACGCCAATTATTACGGGTTCTGATGCAGAAGGTGCAGGAGAAATGTTTAGAGTTACCTCTTTTGAAGACAATAAAGCACCTCTAACTGAAGATGGGAAAATTGACTTTTCTAAAGACTTTTTTGGTAAAGAAACCAACTTAACAGTTTCTGGTCAATTAGAAGCAGAAACTTTTGCAATGGCTTTGGGTAAAGCCTATACCTTTGGACCAACTTTTAGAGCAGAAAACTCGAATACAACCCGTCATTTAGCTGAATTTTGGATGATTGAACCAGAAGTTGCTTTTATGGATTTAGACGGAAATATGGATTTAGCAGAAGATTTTATCAAGTCTGTACTTAATGATGTTTTAAAAAATTGTAAAGACGATTTAGCATTTTTAGATGAGCGTTTAACACAAGAAGACAAAAGCAAACCTCAATTAGAACGAAGTGAGATGAGTTTGTTAGAGAAATTACGTTTTGTTGCTGACAATAATTTTAAACGTGTTTCTTATACCGAAGCGATCGATATTTTAAGAAATTCGAAACCCAATAAAAAGAAGAAATTTCAGTATCCAATAAACGAGTGGGGAGCAGATTTACAATCTGAACACGAGCGTTATTTGGTTGAGAAACATTTTAAATGCCCCGTGATTTTATTTGATTACCCTGCAAATATCAAAGCATTTTATATGCGTTTAAATGATGACGGTAAAACGGTAAGGGCAATGGATGTTTTGTTTCCAGGTATTGGAGAAATTGTTGGTGGAGCTCAAAGAGAAGAACGTTATGATGTTTTAGTTGAAAAAATGAAAGCAATGAATATCGACGAAAAAGAATTGTGGTGGTATTTAGATTTGCGTAAATACGGTACAGCAGTTCATTCTGGTTTTGGCTTAGGTTTTGAGCGTTTGGTGCAATTTACAACAGGAATGAGTAATATTAGAGATGTGATACCTTTTCCAAGAACACCTCAAAACGCTGAATTTTAAAATAGAATTTTCGCACATTTAAATCTATGCTAAAGCAAAGTTTACAATACAAACTCTTACAAAAATTATCTCCACAACAAATACAGTTGATGAAGTTAATTCAATTGCCTACACAAGCTTTTGAAGAACGTTTGAAACAAGAAATTGAAGAAAATCCGGCATTAGATACTGGCAATGAAGATTTAGATTCTATTGATGATGATTTGTCTAACGAATTTGATGACGATGACGATGCTGGAAACGAAAAAATAGAAGCAGACGATATTAATATTGATGAGTATTTGAGTGATGACGAAATACCAAGTTATAAAACCCAGGCAAATAATTACTCTGCAGATGATGAAGAAAAAAATGTACCTTATGCTGCCGGAACAAGTTTCCATCAGTCTTTAAAAAATCAGTTAAACACGTTTAATTTTAATGATGAAGAACTAGCAATTGCAGAGTTTTTAGTTGGTAGTATTGACGATAGTGGCTATATAAGAAGAGAAGTAATCGATTTAGTAGATGATTTAGCTTTTACTGCAAACGTCTTTACATCCGAAGAAAAAGTAATTGCTGTTTTAACAAAAGTAATTCAAAATCTAGATCCTATTGGTGTTGGCGCTAGAGATTTAAAAGAGTGTTTAGTTATTCAATTAAAAGCGAAAGAAAAAAATAAAATCAGAAGTTTAGCTATCGATATTTTAGAAAATGCTTTTGATCATTTTGTAAAAAAACATTACAAAAAACTTCAAGAGAAATACAGTATTTCTGAAGCCGAGTTAAAAGAAGTTAATACAGAAATATCAAGACTAAACCCTAAACCTGGAAGTTCATACGCTGGTAATAACAAAATTGCGGAACAAATTGTTCCCGATTTTTCTATCAAAATACTTGATGGCGAATTAGACTTGACTTTAAACTCAAGAAATGCACCAGAAATGCATGTTTCTAGAGAATATAATAATATGCTAAAAGGGTATCAAGAATCTACTGTAAAAAGTAAATCGCAAAAAGATGCTGTATTTTTTATCAAACAAAAATTAGATTCTGCAAAATGGTTTATAGACGCTATAAAACAACGCCAGCAAACACTTTTAGTTACGATGAATTCGATTATGCACTATCAATACGATTATTTTTTAACGGGTGATGAACGCAAGTTAAAACCAATGATTTTAAAGGATATTGCAGATCAAATAAAAATGGATGTTTCTACCGTTTCTAGAGTTGCAAATAGTAAATACGTCTCTACACCGTATGGCACAAAATTAATCAAAGAATTCTTTTCTGAATCTATGAAAAATGACCAAGGAGAAGAGGTGTCTACCAAAGAAATTAAGAAAATTTTAGAAACCGTTATTAGAGAAGAAAACAAGAGAAAACCTTTAACTGACGAGAAATTAGCAGCTATTTTAAAAGAAAAAGGATACCCAATAGCAAGAAGAACTATTGCCAAATACCGTGAGCAATTAGATTTACCTGTGGCTCGTTTACGAAAAGAAATCTAATGCGTTTTTATAAATTCATATCTACAATTTTACATCCAATTGTTCTACCTACGATTGTAGTAATGTTGTATTTTTTATTGATTCCTATAAATTTTATAAGCAATCAAAAACTTATTATACTAAGTCTTATTTTTTTGGTGACTTATTTAATTCCGATACTAATTTTAGCCGTTTTTAAAAAATTAAAAATTATAGAAAGTTATCAAACGGATAGCATAAAAGAGCGAAAACTGCCAGTTGCACTAATGGTTACTTTATTTTATGTATTAGGAAATACATTAAATACTATTGCAAATTTAAAGGATTTAGGCTTACTTTTTTACGCAACTTCTTTAGGCTTATTTATAGTGTATCTCCTTTTTTACTTTAAAATAAAAGCTAGTTTGCACTTGCTTTCAGTAGGAATTTCGATTGGTTTTTTTATGATTTTAAGCAATCTCTATTCACAACCATTTTTAGTTGTAATTATCCTTCTTTTTTTAGTTGCAGGTTTAATTGCAAGTGCCAGATTAAATCTAAAAGCACACACAACAAAAGAAATTTATATTGGTTTTTTTACAGGAATTTTATCCTCTTTAAGTATGTATTACCTTTATAAAATATAGAAAATCAATCCAAATTTTAAGATTTGCGTATTTATGTTTTCTCCATTAATGGTTGCATTCTCAAAAACGGGAGTTAAACTATAAAAAAGGTACGCATTAAACTCTGTATAACCCGCAGAAAGTGTTAAACCATATTGTAGTTTTCGATACGCAGAAACATTTTTATACTTAAAATCTGTTCCGTCTTCTGTAAACTGGAAAGTATTAGAAAAGTTATATAAAAACTTTACACCTGTATAAATTCGCCAAAAATCATATTTCTTTGCATTCGATGTTCTCCATCTAATCTCTAAAGGAAACTCTAAATTATGCGATTTAAAAATATTAGAACTCGTATTTACTGATGTATCAAAAAATGTATTATTATTTATTTCTGATACTTTTAATTCGTGGTTAAAAAAATCGTACCCATAACCAACTCCCGCTGCAAAAGAAATAGTCCCTTTTTTATTAAGGATAAAATCTTTTAAAAGACCAGTTGAAAGTGCATAAGAAAATCTGCTTCTAGTTATGCTTGAAGGCTGATTACTAAATTGCGCATAGGTAATAGATGCATAAATTTGATCATCGGCATACGTATCGGCAAACTCTAAAGAATCTTTTTGCGAGTATATCGTAGTTATAAAAAGAAAGAAAAAGAAAGAAAAAAATAATTTATTCATATTCACATAACGAAATATAAATATACACTATTTCGAGATTCATTCTTTAAAGCTGCTTACAAATTAAAAAAGTATCTTTATTAATAATCAAACATTCGTTAAGAAACTTACACCTTATTAACTTTTTACCAACTCCCTTTCCAATTCTTCTAAAGATTTTCCTTTGGTTTCTGGTACTATTTTTAACATCACAAAAAATCCGATAACAGCGACCGCACCGAACAAAAAGAAAGTTAATGCATTTCCTAAATTAGAGATTTCCCACGGAAAAATTAGTTGTACAATCGAACTTATTAAAGAATTTATAAAAGCAATAACACCAATGGCGATTCCCCTATATTTAATTGGATATAATTCTGATAACAATACCCACATTACCGGACCTAATGAAAATGCAAAGCATGCAATAAAACCTAAAATTCCTATTAAAACTAGGTTCGCATTTATATTCGTGGCAGCCTCTAAAATTTCGCCATCGTTTTTACTATAAACTTGATTACCTAAAACAAATTTTATTTCGTTTTTAAAATCAAGGTCATTCTCATAAATTTTATCTGCAAATGGAAGTAATTTCTGCGATTCTGCAAACTCGAAGTGATTAATTTTCTCTGCTGATAATTGATAAGTTGCATTATTAAAACTGTACGCACACAACAATAAACTTACAGCAATACCTGCTGTACCTATTAATAACAATGGTCTTCTGCCCATTCTATCAATTAAATAGATTGCAACAAAAGTAAAAATCACAGAAATAGTACTTAATAAAACTCCGGATGAAAAAGCAGCATCTGTACCAATACCAGTTTGCTTAAAGATAGACGTTGCATAAAAATATACTGCGTTTATACCTGTAATTTGCTGAAGAACACCAACAACCAAACCAATAATTAAAATAAAACGCAAGGACGGTTTTAATAAATCTTTTATTTTTAAATCTGATTTATGTTTATCAGCATGTATGTTTTTTTCTATCGACGCAATCTCTATACCGCCTCTTTCTGCTCCATGAATCTGGTTTAAAACTTTTTCTGCTTCTTCATAGTTTTCTTTTAGGTACAACCAACGCGGACTTTTAGGAACAAAAAATAATAAAACAAAATAGAATACTGCAGGAATTAACTCTACCCCCAACATCCATCTCCAAACTGTTTCATCCGTTAAAAATGTACTATCTGTTGTATTGTATTTATTAAAAAAATAGTTACTTAAAAATGCAGCAAAGAAACCGAAAACTATATTTAATTGTTGTAATGAAACTAACTTTCCTCTATTTTCTGCTGTAGAAATTTCTGCAATATAAATTGGCGCTAATACCAAAGCAGCTCCAAATGCCAAGCCACCAATCATTCTAGCGACATAAAGCATTTCATAAGAAGGAGCAATTGCAGACAGTAAAGCGGAAACTGCATAAAGAAAGGCTACAAAAATAAGTGTTTTTTTTCGTCCGATAATATCACTTATCCTTCCAGAAAACAACATCGCAAACATCGCTGCAAAAGAGGGTGCACTTACCACCCATCCAGATTGAATTTCAGTTAAATTAAATTGAGGTCCTGCAAAAGACATTACACCAGAAATGATCCCTGCATCAAAACCAAAAAGAAATCCTCCTAATGCTACTATAAAACTTATAAAAATGGTGTACGCCTTATTATTCATAATCTATTTTGATTTAAAAAAAAGTAAATTTAGTAAATAATTGTTTGCATTGCACGTGGTGCTATCTCTAAAAATGTTTCGCTTTTGCCAACAATCAATTTATACCCAATTTTAGTATCCGTTTTATTCATAACCACCGTTATAATTTTTCCGTTTTTATTTTTGAAAGAAGTACTCTCAATAGCACTTCTGCTAGTGGTTGTGCTAACTCTGTGAGCTCCTGGCTTGATGAATTTTGAAAAATGACCAATGTAATAATACGTTGGTGTATACGTTAATTCGCCTGTTTTTGTATTTGCATGAATGGGTGCAAAACAAAAATTCTCAACATGATTAGGGCCACCTCTTTCATCTAATAAAATATTCCAATCTGTCCAACCAACAACTCCGTTATTAAAATCATTAATCATAGAATTTCCATAACGTTCTGCATTAGGCCAAAATTGGAGTTTTTCTGAATCAAATCCTTCTACACAACCTTCTGTAAAAAGAATGTTTTTTGATGGAAAAGATTCATTTATATTTTTAAGATTATCATATTTTGGCAAACCGCCTGTCCAAGTTTCATACCAATGAAAACCGATACCCCAAGCATACTTTGATGCTTCTGCATCTTCAAAAATAGTATTTGCTCTTTCTGATATTAAATCTCTATTATGATCCCAAACAACAATTTTCTTATCGCCTAAGCCTTCTTTTTGAAGTGTAGGACCTAAGTAATTTTTTAAGAAATCACGTTCTTCATCAGCTGTATAAATACAAGACTCCCATCTTTGAACTGCCATCGGTTCGTTTTGAATTGTTAAACCCCAAAGAGGAATTCCTTCTTTTTCATAAGCCTTAATGAATTTTACATAATAATTTGCCCAAGCTTGTCTATATTCGGGAAGTAACTTTCCACCTTGCAACATGTTGTTATTACTTTTCATAAACGCTGGTGGGCTCCACGGACTTGCGTAAAAAACAATATCCTCTTTAATTAATTCAATCGCTCTTTTAATAAAAGGAATTCTTTTTTTCTTATCTTTTTCAATTGAAAACGTCTTTAAATCAGCATCTCCTTCATCAATATAAGTATGACTTCCTAACCCAAAATCGCTACTATGAATACTCGTTCTAATAATATTATAACCAATACCATCTTTACCATATAATGATTGCAATAATCTATTTTGCTGTTCATCATTTAAAGTAGCAAAGACTTCTGATGAGGCGTCTGTAATAGCGCCACCAATTCCTAAGTATTTCTGAAAAGTCTTGTTTGGATTTACAAAAACAGCCACTTCTGTTTCTAAAGGTTGCACTTTATTTTTAAACGTTTGTTCGCTTGTTTTGGTTAATCTAAGCTCTGTATCTTTTGCGGTGGTGTATACTTCTAAAGTTTTATTCGTATAATTTTGTATAGAAGAAATAGGTTCTTTTTTAATTTCTTTTTTAATTCTTGAACCTGAACAAGAGCTAATTAAAATTAAAAGGGCAATCAGTTTAAAGTTATTAAGCATCGTATATTATGTATTGTTGCATGTCGTGTATGTTGTTACTCAACGTGTATTTTATAATCAAAAATACTATTTTTATTGACGGTATTCGTGTTTTACCCAATCTACTTCTAGCACCCATTCTCCTTTCATTGGTGCGTCTGTAATTTTAGCGAAATTTAAAATAGCAAACATCTTTTCAGGGTACTTATCACCTTCACCAACATTTCTATAGATTTCTTCTCCATCAACTCTATAGACTAAATCACTAGTTTCCCATTCTACCGAATATTCATGATACTCATTTAAGGTAACATCAAACCCCTTGCGGATGCTCATCCAATCTCCTTTATCACATTCTCCCAAACTTCTAATTGCACCTGCAGTAAAATGATTTTTTTGATGATCTCCATGATGTTCAAAGATATCAATCTCACCAGAACCAGTTAAGGGCCAACAAATAGTTTCATCTGCTTCTTGCGCGGGAGATTCATTGTTTTGAGCACCCAAAATCCACCAGGCAGGAAACATACTTGGTTCTCCATTACTACCTAATTTTAATCTTGCAGTCCATTTACCTTTTACAAATTCCTTTTTATTTTTTGATACAATTCTACCGGCAACATATTGCGTTTCTGGATGCTGTTTTCCATTTTTATCTAAATTATCGCAAGGGCTTTTTTTGCCTGTATTTATCACTTTCAATTTTAAGGAACCATCACTAACTACCCTTGTTCCAAATTCACCGTCAGGAACATAACAATGCGTTTCGTTATTAACCCAAATACGTTGATCTTGCCAATTATCAGGATTAAAAGTATCAAAGTTATCTAAAAAATCTACTTTCCATATCTGAGATTTTTTTTCAGTGCTTAATGCTTCTTTATCTTTTGGTTTAAAAGCTACTGCAAGAATCCCAATGAATATAAAAATCGGTAAATAGTAATATGTTTTTTTCATAATCAGGTTTTATAAATTAAATAACGTACTATTTTTTGATGATTTTGTTTTGAAAATTCCCCATGTCAGTTTCTATAATTAAAAAATAGATTCCAGATTTTAAACTTGATAAATTGTAAACATTATTTGATAAATCCGGTTTTGTATTATTTACCATACGACCGTTAACGTCTATAATTTTTAAGTTTTTAATAGTTTGATGGTTGTTTAATCTAATCTCGAAATTTTCTGAAACAGGATTTGGAAATATTGTCGCTGTGTTTTTTATCGTTTTATCAACACTTAAACTACTTAGAAATTTAAAATCGAACCAATTCATATTAAACCCAGCTTTTAAAACTTTCATTTTTAAAGTATAAACTCCCGCATTTAAAACTGCTTGGGTTGCAGAAGTTTGCCATGTTTGCCAACCACCTGTTACTGGTAAGTTTATTGTTGAAATACTTTGAGTTGTAGTGTCATTAATTAATTCAAATTCTATTTTTCCAGAATCGGACTGCGCTGCCGTTCTTACCTCTAAATTGTAGTTGCCGCTATCAGAAATATAAATTAAATATTCAGCATAATCACCAGCATCTGTATAGCCTATATTTTTTCCTAATCCAACATCTGATGTGTTTTCAGTTTGTAAACCAAGTTGACTGCTAAAATCTTCTGATTGGATTTTTCCTGGAATTAAAAATCTAGTTATTAGCTTATTGTCTACAATTAAATTAGTAAATGTATTTAATGTAGCATTGTATATTGATGTAATAATTGTGCCGCTATAATTTACTTTAATTGCATCTTGATAAAATAAATAATCTACTAATTTTACAGTAATTAAGCGGGTATTTGATGCGTCTATCTCTACTGATTCAATAGTTCTTGAAACATTATTTATTTTTACCTCAAACAAGTTATTTGTTAATGCTACTTGATTAATTGGATGATTTAAAACAATTTTTATTGATTTTTCATCATCATTTGTGCTTGCACTTAGTACTTGAAAAGCAGGTGTTGAATCTGTAGATTTTAAAAACTCAATACTACTCATATTAAATTCTGAATTCCCATCAATTAACACTTTTAAGACTTGTTTACCCGCTTCTAGAAATAAATTATTTACTTTGTGATCTACAAAATTACTCCAGCCTCCACTATTTCCTAAAGTTACATTCCCTGCAATATCAACATCATTTATAAAGAATTTTACTTTACCCCCAGATTGTTCTGTGGCATATCTAAAATTTAGATTGTAAAAACCAGTTTCCTCAACATCAACGGTATATTTTAGCCATTCTTTGTTTTGTATGTATCCAATATGATACCCATTACTTTTTGTATTGTCTGTGTTTGTTTGTATATCTACACCATCATTTCTATAATTCCAACCAGAGTTCCATGCTTCAAATTGATTTGTTGATAATGAATAATTTGCATTATCAACGTCATAATAAGCTACACCATTTGTCCCTAAATCATAATCAGAAAGATATATTAACCCAGGAATTGTGTGTTTGTTATATGGAATATTAGTTTCGTCTTGTGGCTGTCTTAAAACTGCATCAACTACATCTTTAAAATACACGTTATTATCTACCAATAAATCTGTTGTTAATTGTGACAAACCTTGAATAGCGTCCGCTACAGAAGGTTTCGGACCTTCGCTTTTCCAATATTTAATAATTGATTCATAATTTGTATTTGATTTTACAGAAAACGGACTCACCGTTGTTTGAATTCTTTTCCAAGGCCACCAAGCCCAGCCAATATCATTATCTTCAAATAAGTTGATAGCATCTCTGTACCAAACATTAGAGTTCTCGCCAGATTCGCCACACCATAAAGGCACATTATGTTGATTTCTCAAATCTAAAACCCACTGAATAGAGGCAGTATCATTATAGGTCCAATATTTATGAAAACTATAGACCATATTTGAATCCCAAGGAGGTGTTAAGCCAGAAAAATCATTTGCAAACCAGTTTCCTTCAATGAAAATAATATGATTCGCATCTACTTTTCTAATTTCTGACGTAATTCTTACATATAAATCACGTAAAACTCGGTCTGCTAAAGGCCAATTAACCTCGTTTATTAAATCATAACCGCCAATCCATTCTTTATCTTTATAACGTTCTGCCAATTTACCCCACAAAGCAACTGTTTTACTTTTATTCAATTCACTTTCCCATAAAGAAGGTTTTGTATCGTCATAATCAGAAATCGCAGCGTCTTTTCCCTGTCCTCCGGGAGCCGCATGTAAATCTAAAATTAAATAAATTTGATTTGCTTCACACCAGGTTAAAAGCTCATCTACCATTTCAAAACCATTAGTTAACCAAGTGTTTTCTCCTTGAATAGGTTCCGCTTCGATTGCTGGAGTAAAAAGATTGTAATGCATTGCCAATCTTACACTATTATAACCCCATTTTGCAATTGAATCTATATCTTGTTTTGTAACAAAATTCTTACGCCAATTTGTGTAAAACATTTCCGTTTCCTCTTCACCAATTAGTACATTTAGTTTTTCTATAAATTCGTGTTGTGTATCTGCAGCGCCAGAAGAGTTCATCATATAGCCTTCTTGCAACATCCAACCACCTAAACCAATTCCTTTTAAGAGCACCTCATCTCCATTTGATTTTATAATTTTTTTTCCTAATGTCCTTAAGCCTTGGGCATTTAATAGGCATGAGAATACAAGTGAAAAACATAAAATATATTTTTTCATAAGTAGTATTTTAAATTTTTTGTTTTTTTTATAAATTATCTAAACCATACAACGTTATTTCTGAACCGACAGTAATCGAAGTACTTCCATAATTAGAAGTTATTTCTACCTTTAAGTATCTAAATGCATCCGAAGTATTCGCTAAACTAAACTCATGACCATCAATGGCTGCTTGAAATGCAGGTGAGGGTATGTTTCCAGAACCATCTCTTGGATCTCCAATATCAAATTGCCCTAATAGATTCCATGTTTGAGAATCATTACTAGCATATAAATTAAATGATTTCATGTTTTCTTCTTGATAATGATAGGTAATTCCACCTCCATTATACCAAAAAGCTCTTTGCCATACTTTAAATCGTTGAATCTTTACACTCTTATTAAAATCGATGACAATATCTAAAGGAAAGTTTAAGCTTCCTCCATTATTATCTCTAGTAGCAATAAAATAACTATTATCTGCATCAGTTCCAACAGTATCTACAACATCATCCCAAAAATTAATAGTTCTACCCTCATATGCATTACCATTTATAGATTGCCCACTAACTAAAGTCCATGTAGATTTATCAATTTTTTCTTCAAAAAGCGGTGTGTATTTTCCTTTTTCTTCTAACGCTGTAATATTGCCATCAAAGTCTTCAACTTTTACTAAAAAAGTAAATTCTTTGGATGCTAATCCTCGAATAAAAATACTTTCTTGCCCATTATTTGATGATAAAATTCTAATGGTTTCTGTAGCACCGTCTAAAATATGTACATAGACAAAAACTGTTTTTGAAGCTATGTTTTCCCAAGTAATTTTAACACCACCAAGGTCTGGAGTAATTTGTAGACTTTCTTGCACTAAAAAAATAAATGATTCTAAAGGAATAAAATCAATTTCTACAGCTTTGGATGTGTTTTCACTTTGATCAATAACATATAGTTTCACTTTTACTGCTGATGATTGATTTAATCCATTTACCTCTACAAAATTATTGTACTTGCTAGAAACTCTAAAAACTTCTTCACCTTTAGAATTTTCATAGACCGCCTTTACATATAATATGTCAGCATCCAAAGGAAGCACGTAATTAATAATTCCACCACCATTTGTTGGCGTTACAGAAATATTTGATAAAATTCCTGGAGGATTTGTATCCATATCTTCATTTTTTGAACAAGAAATTATTGTTATTAAAATGAGGAGTGACAAAAGCAGTACTTTTTTTACTTGTTTTTTCATAATTATACTTTTTTTACCAACCTGGATTTTGTTTTAAATTGGGATTTCTAGACAATTCTGTAAAACTTATAGGCTGTAAATAATCTCTTGGGGTGCTAAAAGATCGTTGACTCACATCCTTAATTTGATAATAATTAGCCTCTGAATCTTCGTCTACAGACCAACCTTTTACAGGAGTTGCAAAATAGAGATCTGCTAATTTCCATCTTCTAACATCGTAATAACGGTGCCCTTCAAAAGCAAGTTCTATCATTCTTTCTTGCTGAATAATTTCTCTTAAACCTTCTTTATTAGTATGTTTGTTTGGTGTTGCTGCTTTTGTTGCATCGCTCCAAGCAACCTCAACATTAGGTATCCCAGCTCTTTCTCTAATAATATTTAAAGAATTATAAACTTCTGCGGATGGGCCACTAAACTCGTTTAAAGCCTCTGCATAATTTAAATATAGTTCGCTTAATCTTGCCATTGGCCAAGGATATGTAACCGCTTTGTTATATGCGTCACCTTCCGAATCTTGATGCACTAATTTTTTTAGTGAATATCCTGTTACTAAATAATCTCCAGTATTTGCAACTCTACCATGTAGTTCTCCTTTACGCATTTTTAAATTCCAGATAGATCCCCAAGTTCTTATAATACCTCTATCAAAACCTAAAGAGGCATAAAAACGAGATTCTCTATTTAAATTTAATTTTGCAGTTCTATTACCAAACTGTGCATAAAAACGTTGATTAAAACCAACATTGGCTGTTGCATATCGATCAGAGTACTCAAAAGATAAATCTTCACTTATTGGTAAACCATTTTTTGTGTAATAGGTTTCTGCCATTCTTAAACTCGGCGCTAACCATTGCCATGAAGCTTCTACAGAAGACGAACTTGGGTTTTTCATCATTGCTGGCGATTGAATTTGCCAATATTGCCCATTTGTTACAGGAGCTGAATTCCCCCAAATTAATTCAGAATTCCAAGGATCTGTAATTGAGAAACGATGGTTATATTGATCTCTAACTAACTTAAACTGAAAGTTATTGGTATCAAAAAGAGGTGCAGTTCCTTTAAAATAATACATGCTGCTTCCTTGCGCTATCGCAGCATCTAATGCTTCTTTTGCTGCCTTAACAGCTAAATCCCATTTGGAAGCTTCATAATTTTGATTAAAAAAATGTTCGCCTTTGCTATTTACAAAATTTGAATAATATTCAGAATTCCCGTTAAATAATGGGCTTGCACTATATAATAAAACTTTAGCTTTAATTGCTTTTGCAATTACCTGATCTATTCTACCAACATCATTATTACCAATTACTTTTTCTGGTAAATCATTAATTGCTTCCTCAATAGTTTCAACGATGTACGAAAAACATTCATCAACTGTTTTTCTTTCTACTCTTACTTCATCATCAGTTGCAGAAATAGATAAGTTTACATCTATAATTGGTATTGGTCCATAGTTACTTACTAATAAAAAATGGTAATACGCTTTTAAAAATTTTGCTTCTGCTTTCCACTGATTTTTCTCTTTTTGAGTCATATCAACTACTAAGTCAATATTATCAATCAATGTATTACAGCTGCGTATTCCTTCCCAAAGAGAACCTTGACCTCTACCTACTGCGCCAAATCCTGACCAATATCCCATTAATGGAGAAGATACATTTTGTTGCCCTTTCATTAATCGAATTGCATCTGGCTCTTTAGGCACTGGTACTGCCAACTCGTCACTTAATAATACATAACTTGCATAAGTACCGTCATTTTGAGGTAAATAACTATAAGAGTTTGCCAACGCATTGTAAGCAGTTTCTTTTCTATTAAAAAGTAAACGCAGCTCTTGCGTTCCATCTGGTACAATATCTAAATAATTCTCACAACTCATCAATAATGAAAAGCTACAAATGATTACTGCTATAAATTTGTTCTTAAAATTCATTTTTTACTTTTTAAAAATTTATTTGTGCTCCAAGATTTATTACTCTTTGTGGTGGATAACCAAGTCCGTTTCCGGCCATTTCTGGATCCCATAAATCAAACTTTGAAAAATGGAGTAAATTCAATCCTGTAAAATACAACCTGGTTTTTGCCATCGAAAATACTTTACCAGCAGATTGTGGAATTGTATACCCAAGCTCAACACTTTTTAATCGAAGAAAATCGCCATCTCTTAACCACCACGTAGATGGTTTTTCATTATTTTCTACTTGAAAAGTTGATAATCTTGGCCAAAATGCATTCGGATTTGGATTATTTTCTGACCAATGATTATCTGCAATAATGCTTAATGCATTTCTCTCGTTTACAAATGGTGAGATATCTCCCGGATTTATAAAGAAAGATGATCTCGCAACTCCTTGCATAAATACAGAGAAATCAAAGTTTTTATACACAGCAGAGAATCCAAAACCATAAACAATTTCTGGTACATTTGGTCTACCAATTGGTGTTTGATCTAATTCGTTTATAAAACCATCGTTATTTACATCTTTGTACTTTATATCTCCTGGTAAATAAGAATTTGAAGAAGAAAACCCATTAAATTGTTCTGGTGAATTGTTAATATCCTCTTGATCTACAAATAACCTTTCTGCGATATACCCAAATTGTTGATTAACTGGGGACCCTATTCTACTTAAATTTTTGTTTTGAAATTCAGGTTCTCCATTCACTAGTATTTTATTGGTAGAATACGTAAAGTTTCCTCTAGCAGTAATATAAAAGTCACCACTAAAAGCATGATTATAATCTAATGAAATATCAATCCCTTTTGTCATAACTTCTCCAATATTACTACTAATTACAGTTGTTAAACCAGATGTTTCTGGAATATATTGACGCTCCATATAAATATTTCTACGGTTTTCTGTAAAGTAATCTGCTTGAAGCTTCACTTTATTAAAAAGCCCTAATTCTAAACCGTAATTTGTTTTTGTTGCAACCTCCCAAGTAACATTTTCATTTGCATATCTGTTGATGATAAATCCGTTGTAAAAATTATTGTAATTAGTTCCAAAAGTATATCCTGTACCCCCATTATTTAGATTTACATCCGATAAATAAAAGAAACGATCACTTGCGCTAGAAATACCGTCATTACCTACCAAACCATAAGTATATCTTAATTTTAATAAATTAACTGAAGGTATGCTTTTTTCAAAATAAGGTTCGTTAGAAATTATCCAACCCAAACCAATAGATGGGAAAAAACCGAATCGATTCTTTTCAGCAAATTTTTCTGAGCCATTGTAACCAAAGTTAAATTCCCCAAAATATCTACTATCATAACTGTACGAGGTTCTTCCTGAAACCCCCGTATTTCTTGATGGTAGTGTAGAAAAAGCAGTATTACCACCAATAGTGTTTAATGCTTCTTGAAAATAAGTAACCAATAAACCACCTAATTCGTGTTTTTCTTTAAAAGTTCTGTTATATTCTAAAACCGCTTCATAATAAAAGTTGCTATTCCCGTTATTGTTAACTGTTGGATTATTCAAAAACTCAGTACCTTCTTGAATCTGATATAATGAATTTACAACACCTTGTGGTGTTTGCACTTCATTTGACCCGTAGTAAAAAGGTGTAAAACTTCTTTCGTTTTGATTTTCTGTATATGTTCTAACAGATGCCATTGCTCTTAATTTTAGGCCGTCTGCAATAAAATTTAAATCTTGATTTATTTGAAATTGAGCTAAAGTAGTATTCGCGAAACGATCTCTATAACCTCTTACACTTTCTGCGTACGGATTTGAAAATCCTCCATTACCTTTATTACCAAATAATGTGTGATTAAAATTAGTAGTAGCTTCATCTGGCTCAAAAACTTTAGGAAAGTTTGCAGGGTTTGCTTGTGCCACTTGTCTAAATATATCAGAAGCACTAACTATTGGTCCATTATATCTTTCAAATAATGAGTAAAATTTGGCAGATACTTTAGTTGTATTTGTTAAATTGATGTTGATGTTTGCTCTTAAATTAGACCTATTAATATCAATATTATTATTAAAATTATTTAAAGGATCTACTTTTAACAATCCTTTTTCATTTGCATTGGTAATAGATAAATAATATTGAGCAACTTCTCCACCTCCATTAATATTTACATTCAACCTTCTATTTATTGCAAAGTCATTAAATAATTCATTGTGCCAATTTACATCTGGGTATAAGTTTGCATCTAAACCGTTTCTTGTGCCTTCAATTTTTTGTTTTGAATACAATAAATTTGCAGATTGATCTCTAGATCTTTGTGCTCTATTAAACAACTCCATATAATCTACAGCACCTAAAAAACTATTTACTTTAGACGGACTTGAAATTGAATTTTCGTATCGAACAGATACTTTAGCTTTCCCTTTTTTACCCTCTTTTGTGGTTACTAAAACCACACCATTTGCACCTCTTGCGCCATACAAGGAAGTTGCTGTCGCATCTTTCATTATTGAAAAAGAAGCAATATTATCGGGTTCTAAACGTGCTAAATCATCCGAAGTAATTTGCAAGCCATCTAATAAAATTAACGGACTGTTATTAAAACCAAATGTAGTAACACCACGTATAAAAAAAGCCGCATTATCTGCTCCTGGTTCACCAGATCTTTGGTAAGAAATTAATCCTGAAATTTGACCAGCTAAAGAGTTTGTTAAATTAGAAGTTGGTTGTTTTAAATCTGAAACTTTTATAGTAGTTATAGAGCCAATTACACTGTTCTTCTTTTGTTTAGAAAATGCAACTACTTGAATTTCGTCTAATTGATCTGCACTTTCTATTAAAATTACATTTATTTTCTTTTGATTTCCTACTTTAATTTTTTGGGATGTAAATCCTAAATACGCAAATACTAAGGTAGCGTTTTCTGTTTTTATATTGATAGCGTATTTACCATCAAAATCTGTAGTTGTTCCATTTAACGTGCCTTCCACCAATATAGATACACCTGGAAGTAAATTTCCTAGACCATCTACAATTTCTCCTGAAATTATTACAGTTTGAGAGAAAGATAAAGCCGTTATACAGAAGAATAATAATGGTACTAATTTTAAAAATAATGCCCTTAGTTTTTTCATGCTTATTTTTTTGTAAAACCCTAACAGAAGATTTCTCGCCTGTTAGGATTTTTTAAATTTATTATTCTTTAATTAACTTTTTAAACTGGCCATTAATTTCTAAAAAGTAAAACCCTTTTCTTAAACTTTTAATTGACAATTCATTCGTGTTAATAGTCTTTCTAAGAACTTCCTTAGAGTTTACATCATAAATTCTAATTTCTTTTATACCATCTATGTTGCTAAAATGAATTACATCTTTAGTTGGATTTGGGAAAAACTGAAAACTCGCTTTCTCAAAATTACTTACAGATGCAGTTCCTTGTAATTGAGGACCTTTTACATCATCTATATAAAAAACAGTGTCTGAAGTATTACCTCTACCTAAGAAGATAAAAATATGATCAAAATTAACTCCGTCTGCTAATTCAGAGGTATTCAAATAGACTGTTTGCCATTGATTTTCTAAAATAACCTCTTCATCGGTTTCATACGCAGCAGTAATATCTCCATCTTCTTTTGCATCAGCCAACTTAAATCTAACTCCTGTTTTTACTGGAGAATACACTTTGAAAGAAAAAATATCGTCTTTAGACGCATCAAAAGCAGCGTTTAATTGTATATGAATTCTTTCCCAGCCGCCCCAAGAGCTTCCTTTTTCCCACTTTTGAACCATATTACTTCCTCCTACAGGATCAGCAACTGTTGTAAATGCAGCAGCTGGATCTCCCATGGTTTCAGAAACTACAGTTAAAGAAGTTCCATCAAAATCATTGTACATAACCATGTTAAGAGCTGAAGTAGATGTTGTAAATGTTCCTGAAACACCAGTAACTAATGCATCACTTTCTTTATACTCAATTACATTATCTTTAATTCCGTACCAGTATTTTGTGTTTACGTTTAGTAATTCTGTAGGTCGTAAAGTAATCATAGAATTATCTGCACTTAATAAAACATTTACGGCAACTAATGTTCCTGCAGCATCATTTTCTCTTAATTCTACAAAACTTGACATATTTGTTATTGATGAATTGTCTATATTTCTAAATTGAAAATTAGAAGTTATTGTAGGATTTGTAATTAATGAAACTCCTGTTGCATCATTAACAGGACTCATAGAATTAGTTACAGCAGGTGCAACATTACTTTTTAAATAATCATCAAAATAATAAATATCTCCAGCTACAGAACCGCCAGATTTATCTCTGTCAAAATATATTTGAGCTCTGTCATAATTCGTTGCTGTAGTAGCAGAGTAATTAAAAATTAATTCTACCCATTTATTTGTTTCCGTAACATTAATTATTTTTTCTTCGCCTTGCCCATAATCTGGATAATTTTGAAGTTTAACAGTAACTGCTACCGCTTTGCTTACCCAAACTTTAACTTTGATAAAAGGAGTTTCAGAAAAATCTAATGCTGTTAAAGGTGTTGCATTATCAACTAAGTCATTTTCTAACCCAGAATCGTTACCTGCATGTGTATATTGTCCAACATTAGCAGAAACATTTATTCCTGAAGCATCTGGATTTGCAATTTTAGCAAAACCTGTACCTGCCCAAGAAACAAAACCTACATCTGGATTTGTAGTATCAAAATCAAATAATAATTCGTTTATATCCCCGGTTACAGCTACTTTTGTAGTAAAACTTGCTGAAACACCAGTTACAGGAGTATCATTAGAATATTCAATTGAATTATCTACAACACCATACCAATAAGTAGTTGAATTACTTAAATCGTTTGTTGGATTAATCGTAATTTTATTTTTATCACCATTTATAGAAGCCGAAAAAGCAACATCTGCTCCATTTTCATCCCCCATTTTTAAAGCAACTATAGATGTTAAATCTGTAAGTTCTGCATCATCTAACTTTCTAAATTTACCGTTTGTAGCAATTTCTAAATTTGCAGCTATTGAAAAATCTACTGAACCATTTACGGGGTTGTATACTTGTGCTGGAGTTGTATATAAAGCTGGACCTTTTATGTCATCAAAGAAATAAATATCTCCTGATGTAGTATTTGCGCCTCCAATTTTAATTACAATATTGTTCATGTAAATATTAGAGAAACTACTAAAATCGAAAGACAACTCTGACCATTTGTTTATATCAGCTGCACCAACAGAAGCTTTTACTTCGATGTTGTTACCCCAATCTGGCGAATTTTCTAAATGTAAAGTAACTTCTATTTCTTCTGTAGAAAATACTTTCATTTTAAAAATAGAATTGGAGTCTAGATTAAAAGGGGATGTAAACACGCTTGTAGCGTCTATAACACCTATTCCGATTCCATTGTCCGCACCGGCGGTAAATTGACCAACATATTGAGAAGTATTTCCCTGATCGTTTGGTACTGGGTTTGCAACCTTTGCAAAAGTTGAAGAAGTGTTCCAACTGTTAAATACAATATTTGCATTGTTTGTGTCAAAATCTACATGAGTAACTTCTTGAGCACCTATTATGCTAAAGGTTAATAATAGAATTAAAAGTAATTTTTGTTTCATAATAAATGATTGATTAAGTTAAAATAACAACTAAACAGGTTAATTATAATGTTGTAAGTGATGTTTCAACACTTTAATTTTGGCATCTAGCAAAGACAATCCTTGCAACATAATATTTAAGTTAAGCCAAAACTCGTGCTTTAATATTTATGTAGCAATTTTATAACCTCTACAAAAGTCATTATATTAAACTAATGACCTCTACAAAACCTTTGTTAAAAAATTTAGTTAGTTGATTTTCAGTAATTAGGAAAATTTATTAAATTTTCTGAATGTAGTTTATAAGATTTTCATCTTTATCTAAATTGAACTTTTTACGAAGTCTATATCTACTTTGTTCCACGCTTGTAATTGCAACATTCATTAAAGAAGCAATTTCTTTTGATGAAAGATTTAGTTTTAAATACGCACTTAACTTGATCTCATTCGAAGATAAATCTGAATGCTTTTCTCGTAAATTTTGAAAAAACTGTACATGTGAATTGCTAAAGTGCAATTGAAAAGTTAACCAGTCTTCTTTATCAATTAAATGGTTGTTAATTTTTTTGATTACTTTTTTTACAGGATAATGCAATGAGCTGTTTACTAACTCACTATCAATAATTTTAATATCTTTAATTAAATCAGTTAGCAATTCGTTTTTCTTGATATTATTTAGAGTAGAAGAAGCTAAAGCAGAATCTTTCTTTTTAATTTCAAGGTTTAAATTTTTCTCTTTTAAAAGCAACAGCTCTTTATCTATTACTAATTTTTCTAGTTCAAACTTTTCTTTTTGACGCTCTCTTTTTTGCTTTTCTAAATCTTTTAGTCGAATTACATATTTGTGGTTTTCCCTTTTTAAATAAGTCCTATATCCAATAAAAAAAAGAAGGAAAGTAACTACATAAATTGTTTTTGCAGTATTATTAATATACCAAGGATATGCTATATAAAAAGGAAATTGAACAGTTTTAAACTCATTTTGATGTTCTGCTTTAGTTCTTATTTCTAAAACATAATCTCCAGAAGTTAAACCTGGAAATTTAATTTCTGGTTCATAAATCCACGATGACCATTCTTTTTCTAAACCATTTAATTTGTATTCGTATCCTCTAGAATTACTTAAAGGAATATTAGGTAACGCAATTTTAATTTTTAGAAATTTATTACGATACGGAATCTTAATTTTCTGTTTGCCATCTATTGGACTAATTATGGTATCTGTTGCACTAATAAATTCGACTAATTTAATTGCCGGTGCTGTCTTTAAAGTGTTTTTTTCTTTAGACCGAATGCTATGAAAAATAACTCCATTCTCTATACCAATAGCATAATTATCATTGCTAATTTTTTTAACTTTATTAAAATCTTTTAAATGAATATCCCAAATTGTATAAAAAGGATCTTGATGAATCGTAAATTGATTCCCATTTCTAGAAACATACCCCAAAGAATTAGCTGTAGCAAACCAAAAAACATTTTCGTCTTGATAGATATAATTTATATTTTTTAACCCTTTAAATATTTCTGAAGGATATTTTGCTTTCGTAAATGAATTATCTATCGGATCATAATAAAAGAATCCTTTTGGATTGTAAAAAACCAAGTTTTCATCTATTTTACATATATATGCATAGGCTTCAATATTAGGGTTTTCAACTCCATAAAATTCGACCTCTTTAAGATTTAATCCATCGTTAGATAATCTTAATCGATAATATCCTTTAGACGGATGTGACACCCATATTTGACCATATTGATCAAACTCTATAAATCTTGACGATTCTCCAAAGTTTTCGAATTTTTTAAAAAATTTCCATTGCTTATTTATTTTCTTAAAAACTGCTATTCCTGAATAAAAACCAACATACAAAAGATCTTTAATTTTAGGATGTTTTTTAAAAACCCAGCCTCCACCTTCTAAATGAATCGTTTTTAAAGAATTGTTTTCTAATAAAGAAATGCCTTTATGGCTTCCTACTATAATTTGATTATCAATCTTATCAATTTCCCAAATTTGCTCTGTGCTTTTGTCAATTAACGTGGGTTCTGAATTAACTTTATGTATGTTCTTAAAAAACAATCCTTGATTAGTTCCTAAATACAAAATAGAATCATTTAAAAAACTTGTATATACCGTTCCAAAATTACTTTTTGTGTCTAATAAATATTTTGTTTCACTGTTCAATTCTACGTAACTTACTCCAGATTCTGTACCCAACCAAATATTATTATTGCGGTCTTTAAAAGTGGTGCGTATAGCATTATTCTCAATTCCGTTATTTTTATTAAAATGAGCAACTTTCTTACCATCATTTGAAATAATATAAAACCCATTTCTAAGTGTTCCAATAATAAAATTATCATCCGTATATTTTTTAACATCGGTAACTATCGCGTTTTCGACTTCACTATTAATTTGCCAATCTTTTTTTAGTAAAACCCCCTCTTTTGAAGACCAAAAACCATTGTTTTTTGTTGCTATTAAGAGGCTATTGTCTTTTTGCACAAACAACTCTACAATATCTAATGTAGTGTTCTCAGTACCTTTAATTATTGTTTTTTCTGTGTTTACTATCTCAAATAAACCAATCGAAACATCTTGAACAAAAACTCTATTATGTGACGAAAAAAGAGCGTTAAACCCTTTATTTGCAGTTATTATATTAATTTTTTTATTAGATGGATTGTAAGTATATATCTGCTGAAAAGATTGAAACAAAACCGTGCCATTAACCTCAACTATGTTAGAAAAAACAGGAAGCAAAGGCGCAGTTTTAACAGGGTATTTAAAAAAAAGACTCGTATATTCAAGGATACCTCTGCTATTTTTAGACCAAAATCCAAAACCTCCATGTCCTGAGGTATAAATATGTTGATCATCTTTATACAAGACAGCTCTTAGATCAGATTCTTGTTTAGCTGAATAGCTCGACCATCTAAACCCGTCAAACTCTAACAACGAAGAAGCAGTTGCAAAATACATTTCGCCGCTCTTATTTTGCGAAATATCAAAAACCTTTAACTCTTTTTTTATTTCATTTTTAGAAAAATTTTTAATAAAAGGGTTTCCTATTTGGCTATAACTTGTATTAAAAAAAAGGGGAAAAATTATAAAAAACAAAAAAAAATTATTGCTCTTATAACTTTTAAATAATTTATTATTTCTCAAAATTTATAATTTTAGAATCTATTATTGTACTTCTTGTTGCCTTTATTTTATGCTAAAATAACACCTTTTTATTTTATAAATAGTAAAATAATGTCCTCTGTAAACACAAAATTTACATTCTAGTATCTAAAGCAGTCTAAATTTAAGAGTACAATAGAATAAACTGCATTAAACTATATCGCATACATAAAAAATTAAAGTTTCACATAATTTACTGCATCAAAAAAGAGTAACCATTTCTGATTACTCTTTTAACCTTTAAAATAAACTCAAAATATTGATATCTAATTTATTTTTAAATCAAATACCTGAATTTTACGTTTTTATAATTTATGCTATTTAGCTGTCAAACTCATTTTCATTTCATGGTCATATTTGCAACAACCTGGCAAATTTTCATAAGCATCTTCACTTCCTAATACTTTTTCTGTATCATAACCAGAAGCTGCAATTGCAGTATGAATTGACATTGCATCTGTTTTGCTATCATCAAAAGAAACATCAATTTTCTTTTCATCTACACTCCAAATTGCTTTCGAAACACCTTCAACAGCATTTGCTGCTTTTTCGATGGTGCTTTTACACATGCCGCAATTTCCTCTTACTCCAAAAGAAACATCTGATATTACCATATTTTTAGAAACTTCTGTAGTTGCTGTTTTTGTGCCATTTTTAGCTTCGTTTTTACAGCTTGTAAAACCTACAGCAGCAATTACTGCTAGACTTAAAATTACTTTTTTCATTTTTTTAAATTTAATTGTTATTATTCTATTACTTGTTTTACTTCTCCGCAGGTTAGCATTGCATCGCCAAAATACGGATTTATTACTTTCTCTTCTTTACTTAACCAATATGCACCTTTGTTTGCATCAGCCATCGGACAAAACTGATGGTAGACCTTTTCGTTGATTCCAAATACTTCTAAAGCACTTACTAAATTTGAAGACAAGTGCTTAAAATGGTTTCTTTGATTTTTAATGTTTGATGTGTTTGAAATTGACATTGCAGCTATTTTTATTTCTTTTTCTAGAGACACCCAATGGTTATGAGCGGCTTTATCTTCCAATAATTTCATATTAACTTTAAGTAAGTTATCTAAAAGTTTTTTTGATACTGCTATTCCTTTTTTTGAATCCTCTTTTACCAAGGCGTCTTTTAATTTAATGTATTCATTAAAAACTACTTTCAATTGATTTTGAAAATCTTTTGAAACACTCATTCTTTCGTTCCTATTCAAATGATTTTCATTTTTTACCGATGTCGTTTCATTCATTCCAAGATGGCCTTCATGACCAGTAGTCGTTTTTCCGCCATCTTTGTTCATCATCGACTTTTTACCTTGCAATTGCGCAGCAGCATCCACCGTAAATGTACCATTTGTTACAATTTCATCGCCAGCATTTAATCCTTCTACTATCTCATAATAATCACCAACTTTATTTCCTAATGTAACATCTAGCATTTTAAAAATAGGCTCATTAGAATTTGCTTTTAAGTACACTACAGAGCGTTTTCCTGTCCATAAAATTGCTGATGACGGGATTATTAAAAGCTCTTTTTTACTTGAAGTGATTCCTTTAATTTTTCCTTCAACAAACATTCCTGGTTTTAAAAAACCTTCTTTATTATTGAGCACAACCCTTAATTTTACAGTTCTTGTTCTCATATCCAGAACAGGATCAATAAAAGCTACTTTAGCCTTAAATTCTTTATCAACATGCGCATTGGATTTTATTAAGATCTCCTGACCTTTTTTAAACGCATCAATTTGATTTTCATACACGTCAAAATTTGCCCAAACAGTATTTAAATTCGCAATTTTAAGCAAAGGCTGTCCTTGTTTAATAGATTCGCCTTGTGCTACTAATTTTTCTGATACGGTACCTGAAACTGTTGCATAAACAGGGAAATTTTCTTTTACCTTTCCGGATGTTTCAATCTGTTGAATCTGACTTTCAGAAAGTTTCCAGATTTTTAGTTTATTACGCACTGCTTTGTACAGTGCAGGTTGCGATTCTTTTAAAGACACTGCTGTAATTAATTCTTGCTGTGCAGCATATAATTCTGGCGAATAAATAGTTGCCAATAATTGGCCTTTTCGTATTTCTTCACCGGTAAAATTAACATTTAATTGCTCAATTCTTCCAGAAAAATAACTCACTTGAACCGTGTTTGCTTCTTCATTTGGCACAATCTTACCTGACAACTTGGTCGAATTATTTTCAATTTTACCAGCACCAACAATAGAAGTTTCAATATTTGCTAAAGCCATCGCATTTTGAGTTAGCTTAAATTGATCTGCCATTAATCCGTCTGCACTCGTTTCTGCAGGAATTAAATCCATTCCACAAATAGGACAATCGCCTGCTTCTGGTTGCATAATCTGCGGATGCATAGAACATGTCCACATTTGATTTGTTTTTGTGACTACAGATTGCTCTTGAACTGTTTTTTTATCAGCTGAATTCCCAAAAAGCAACCAACCTAAAAACAAACCAACTACTAATGTTCCTAAATAAAATCTATATTTCTTCATCTTTATCTATTTTTCTATTTGCTAATTTTCTTATGGACGGTGAACTTGTAAACCATAACAAGAAGCCACTTAAAACGGTAATTAATCCTAAAAGGGAAAAGGCTCTTAAAACAAGGGTGTTAAAATTATCTCTTCCTTGATAATCCATAGTATGTGTCATCCATAAAAAATCAAACCAACGCCAATCTCGATGCCTAACCGTTTGAAATTTTCCGTCAATAATAGACACGTAAGCCTTTAAAGCATTGTCTGTTTCATAAGAGATGACATAGGCAGGCAATAATTTTTCTCTATATTCATGTTGCTTATCAACTTTGATAATTTGCTCAATATTAGTAACTTTTAAACCTTGTTTCATGTAATTTTTAGCCACGTACAGAGCTTCTTCCTTTGTGATTTTACTTTTAAGCTTGCCATTTAAAGCATTATGTAATTGTAAATTATTAACCCAATAGTAAGGTATATTATTTAAATCTCTAATTTCAATAGTGTTAATACCGCCTAGAAGGTTTAACTGCATTGGACTTATTAAATTTTCAAATGCTTTAGGTTTGTAGTCTAAATTTTTGAATTGATCTCCATGAATTTCATCAATATTCGTCCAACTAAAATACAAACCACTAATCGTCCAAAATAAGAATTGAATCCCTAAAAAAAGACCTAAATACCGATGTGTTTTCCTGATTTTTAATGCTGTCTGTCTGTTTACCATCTTATTGACTAATTTTAAAAGGAAAGCTAATTGTTACTTTTTCCCAAATAAAAGAGATGGTTCCTTCTGTTTCACTAATCTTAGTTATTTTATACTCTAAATGCTCTGTAATTTTATCAGAAATAATTGGCGTAACCTTAAATCTTATCACATCCTCTTTTTGATCATAGTCATCTTTTCCATGTTGATTCCAATTTTTGTTAATCATAATCGTCCAATCACCCTTTGAAGGAATTGTAAAAAAACCGTATTTACCAGCAGGAAGTGTTTTTTCATTGATTACCAAGTCTCTATTCGTTTCTATCCAAGTTGCATTATGTGCGCCAGCTTGCCAAATATTGTCATAACCAACTAAACCACCAAATATGACTCTATTTCTAACACCTGGTGATGAGTAATCTACATGAATATGAGCATCTCCAACCATTGCCATTGCAGTTGCATGCGGACTTAATGCTTTCTTTTTTACTGGTTTTACTACTTGTTTTATTTCTTGATGGTTGTGTACTTCTATTTTTTCACTCTTATTTTGATTTTTACAACCAACAACTAAAATAGCGAAGCAAAGTATTGTAAGTAATTTTCTCATAATCTGTTAATTTAAAATATGTTTAATAGCATTAATACGGCCATTACAATCATAATAGCGTTTTCTATAAAAGTGGCTTCAGTCATCGGTAATTTAAGTGCAGTACCTAGACAAGCACAACGAATTGTTTTTTTATCTAAAATTGTTTTTGTGACTCCAATAGTAGTTATTCCTAAGATAACTAGTGTTACAATTAATGCAATGTCTATTTCAAAACGCATTAAGAACATCAACCCTAATCCTGTTTCTATAAATGGATATATTTTTCCATAAAAAGGAACTCTTTTTGCGATTGGATCATACATACTAAAAGAGGCTGGAAATCCTTTTAAGTCTAGCATTTTAAAAAAACTAAATACAATATAAAATAAACCCATAAAATCGAGCATAAACTCGCTCCGGCTCCACGCTTTATAATGAAGTAATATGCTCGCTGAAACAATATAAAAGAGAATGAGTAACAAAGGCTTTAGTTGCTGCAATTTACTTTTTTCATCTTCCTTTGGTGCTGTCGAAATACTTGAAGATGTAAACCCCTTTTCTTCTACCTTTATAGATACTGTGTATTTTTCTGGCAATGCTTTTTGCAGCACATCAGTTGTAATATGTTTATTCGTTGTAACTTCTGCTTCCCCTTTTTCAAGATGAATAGAAACATTGGTAACGTGTTCTATTTCGTTTAAATATTTTTCTACGGAAGCTTTACACCCTCCACATGTCATGCCTTCTATTGTATATGTGTGTTTCATTATTGCTGTGTTAAATAGTTAATAATCGTGGTTTGCACATAATAGGCTTTCACAGATTCTATTTGATTTATTTCAAACTTTAATTGTAATTCCTGAATGTCTAATACATCCTTAAAATCAATCGTTCCTGTTTCGTAACTTTTTAGTAAAATTTCTTCTGCGTTTTTAGCTTGTTGTAAATTTTTAGTCTGGGTTGTATAACTTATTCTTGCAGAAATTCTATCTTTTTTCGCTTTGTCTAATAGTGTTTCTAAAGTATTAAAACGTTCACTTTTTTGTGCCAAAATTTCTTTTTGTTGCAACTCATTTTGCCTGGTTTGTGATTTGTATTTGTTATTAAAAATTGGAATAGAAATTGATACCGTTGGCATTACAATATCTTTACCATTATCGCTAAAACTCATATTTGGTCGTTTTTCAACGTTGATATAATCCAAACCAAAACCAATCATCGGACTACTTTCTTTTTGATTTAGTAATTCAGATTTTTCTACAGATTGATACAATTTATCGTATTTCAACAATTCTGGATGTAATGCTAAATTTTTACTAGTAATTTCAAAATCATCCGAAGGAATATTTAATTCAGAAACAAGGCGAACTACAATCGTATTTTCTCTATTCAATAAATTATTAAAAGCAGTTTGTTCTGCTAAGTATTGCTGAATCAAAACATCTAATAATTGCTGCATTTCATTTTGACGCATTTGCAAACGCAATACATCTACTACGGATGCTTTGCCAACTTCAACAGAAGTTAATGCCAATGTTTCGTAGGTTTCCAATAATTTTATATTTTTTGATAACACTTGCTGCTTCGCTTTATTTGCATATAAATTATAATACGATTGCGCAACTGAGACCATTAGTTTTCTTTTAGCGATGACGATGTCTTCATATTTAGCATCCGCCAAAGAACTTACATAATTCTCTCTTGCCGTAATATTGCCAAACCAAGGCAACATTTGTTTTGCCGAAACTCTAAAACGTTGCGCTCCTGTTCGTGTTTCGGGTTCGCTTACAAAATACCCAACACCTAATTCAGTATTTGGTAAGTTGTTTACTTCATTTACTTTCTCTGTGGCGATGTTATATTGCAATTCAAACTTTTGAATTTCAGGGTTGTTTGCCAATGCTTCGCCAATAAGTGTTTCTAATTGCTGTCCTTGAATCTTTGAAACAAACAGCACAAAACAAACGATACAACTAATTTTTACATATAATTTCATCCGCTTTATGATTTAATAGAAATTGGTTGAACTTCATTTTTTAATTTTCTTTTTGCTATAAATTCTTTCTTCCAACTAAACAAAACAGGTACAATAAAATAAGACGTAATATCTATAATCATTCCTCCAAAAATCGGAATTGCCATCGGAATCATAATATCGCTTCCTCTACCTGTTGATGTTAATACCGGAAGCAATGCTAAAACGGTGGTGACTGTCGTCATTAAACAAGGTCTAATTCGTTTTGACGCCGCTTCTAAAGTTGATTTTCTAATTTCTGATGTATCTGTTGGATCATTTTTATTAAAAGTTTGCGTTAAGTAAGTTGCCATCACCACGCCATCATCCGTAGCAATACCAAACAGCGCAATAAAACCAACCCAAACAGCGACACTTAAATTAATCGTTTTCATATTAAAAAGATCTCGTAAGTTTTCTCCGAAAAAACTAAAATTTAAAAACCATTCTTGACCATACAACCACATCATTATAAAACCACCTGCAAAAGCAACCGATATTCCTGTAAAAATTATTAGGGATGTTGATACAGAACGGAATTGAAAATACAGAATTAAAAAGATGATTAATAAAGCCAGAGGCACTACAACTGATAACGTTTTTTCTGCTCGAAGCTGATTTTCATAGGTTCCTGTAAATTTATAACTGATCCCTTTTGGTACAATTAGTTCTCCTGTTGCAATTTTTTGCTGAATTAGTGCTTGTGCCGTTTCAACAACATTTACTTCTGCAAAACCATCTAACTTATCAAATAACACATAGCCAACTAAAAAAGTGTCTTCACTTTTTATAACTTGTGGGCCTTGCTCATAACGTATTGTTGCCAATTCGCTTAATGGCACCGGACTTCCTTTACCCACAGGTATATAGATATTTTTTAAATCATCTGGATTATTTCGCAACTCTCTCGGGTACCGAACTCTTACACCATAACGTTCTCTGCCTTCAACGGTTTGGGTTAAAATCATACCGCCAACAGCCACTTTTAAAACATCTTGTACATCTTGTATCGAAATGCCATAACGCGCTATTTTTTCTCTATCAATATCAATTAATAAATACGGTTTACCTACAATTCGATCTGCAAAAACTGCGGCTGGTTTTACACCTTCGGATTGTTTTAAAATGCTTTCTAATTGAACCCCAAAAGATTCAATTTGCTTTAAATCTTGTCCTTTAACTTTGATTCCCATTGGTGCACGCATTCCTGTTTGCAACATCACCAATCTCGTTTCGATAGGTTGTAATTTTGGTGCAGAAGTAACTCCCGGTAACTTGGTAACTCTTATAATTTCGTTCCAAATATCATCTGGTGATTTAATTTCTGGTCGCCAATTTCGGTAGAATTCGCCATTTCCGTCTGGAATGAGTTGTTTTTTTGCATCCACAGATTGCCAAGCTTCACGAGGTTCCGATGGCAATGAAGTTCCGTTTTTTAATACATATTTACCTTCATCGTTCACTTTATATCGCTGGCGTTCTCCGTTCTCATTCAACATATATTCAGGTTTATACTGAATCATATTTTCGTACATAGATATTGGCGCAGGATCTAAAGCCGATTCTGTTCTACCCGCTTTACCAACAACGGTTTCTATCTCTGGAATACTAGCAACTGCCATGTCCAATTGTTGTAAAACTCTTTTATTTTCTTCTATGCCAGCATGTGGCATTGAAGTAGGCATCAACAAAAATGAACCTTCGTTTAATGAGGGCATAAATTCCTTGCCTGTATTCTTCATGATGTAGAAACCAAAAATCAATAAGGTAATTGGAATAGTTAAAAACAGTAGTCTATTTTCTAATGCCCAATTTAAAATTTTAGAATAATAGTTTTGGAATAAAATAAAAACACCCAAGAATCCGAAGCAGATTATGCAAACAAAAATCAAGTTTAAGGCAACACTTTTATCTACTCCAAGTGGTCTCCAATAGGAAGCTAGTAGAAATACAATTGCTAATGAAGACGCAATAATATTAATAAGGTTTGCTCTTTTATCAGTAAGTTTACCCTGTATTTTTAAAAATGCTACAGCTGCGTAACTAATTAATAAAACTCCTATCCAATAGCCTAAAAACATAACTATAAGTCCTAGAATTAGTAACAATCCATTTAAAATAAAACTAGTTGTTTTTCTGATGCTTACTTTTTTAAATATAGAAGCGGCAAAAGGCGGAATTAAAAATAACGCAATAAAAAGTGCTGCTGCTAATGCAAAGGTTTTTGTAAATGCTAAGGGTCTAAATAATTTACCTTCGGCACCAATCATTGTAAAAACCGGAATGAAACTAATAATCGTAGTCATTACAGCAGTTACAATCGCCCCAGAAACTTCTGCCGTAGCATTATAAACAATCTGATTAATTGTTAGTTTTTGGTTGTTAATTATTGGTTGCTCTTCTGCTTCATCTATATGACGAATGATGTTTTCTGATAGTATAACGCCAACATCAACCATGGTTCCAATGGCAATTGCGATACCTGAAAGCGCGACAATATTTGCATCAACTCCAAAAAGTTTCATCCCAATAAACACCATTAAAACGGCAACAGGCAATAATCCTGAAATTAATATGGATGCTCTCAAATTAAAAACCATGACAATAATTACTAAAAAAGTAATTAAAACTTCTAAAATTAACGCTTCATTTAAAGTTCCTAACGTTTCTTGAATCAGTTCTGCTCTGTCATAAAAAGGAACAATGGTTACTTGTGATATTCGCCCATCTGCCAATACTTTTGAAGGTAAACCTGCACTTAATTCGTTAATTTTTTCTTTTACATTGTTGATAACTTCCATCGGATTTGCACCATATCTTGCTACCACAACTGCACCTACAACTTCGGCACCTTCTTTATCTAAAACACCTCTTCGAGTTGCCGGACCTAGAGATACTTTACCAATGTCTTTTATTTTGATGGATGTAAAATCCTCTGAAATAACCACGGCGTTTTCAATATCCTCAACTGATTTTACATACCCTAAACCACGTACTAAATATTCTGCTTGATTTATTTCTAACGTTTGCGCACCAATATCTTTATTACTTTCTTTAACCGCTTTTACAACTTGGTTTAAACCAATATTATATTGACGCATTAATTCTGGATTAACATCAACTTGATATTCTTGAACATAACCTCCAATAGAAGCCACTTCAGAAACGCCACTTGCAGAAGAAAGTGCATATTTTACATAGTAATCTTGAATGCTTCGCAATTCTTGTAAATCCCAACCGCCAGTTACGTTTCCTTGTTCATCACGACCCTCTAATGTGTACCAAAATATTTGGCCTAAACCTGTTGCATCCGGACCTAATGAAGGATTTATTCCTTCAGGTAATAATCCGCTTGGCAAGGAATTTAGTTTTTCTAGAATTCTGCTACGACTCCAGTAAAACTCAATATCCTCCTCAAAAATGATATAAATACTAGAAAATCCAAACATAGAAGAACTACGAATGGTTTTTACACCTGGAATTCCGAGTAAAGAAGTCGTTAAAGGGTAGGTAATTTGGTCTTCTATATCTTGTGGAGAACGACCGTCCCATTTGGTATAGACAATTTGTTGATTTTCTCCAATATCTGGTATTGCATCTACAGCTACAGGATTGCTTGGTAAAAACCCAGTATCCCAATTAAAAGGTGCATTCACAGTTCCCCATCCTACAAAAAGGACAAGCATTAAAACCGCTACCAATTTATTTTCTATTAAAAATTTGATGCTTTTATTTAGCATTAGCTTTGATTATTATACAATTAGACATTGGTGTTGAAAATACCGAATACAAGAAATAATCCTAAAGAAATTAATCAGTGGATAAAACAGTCTATTGTTTAAAAAATCAAATTAAATAGGTCTCGTCTAACTTGTAGAGTTGTCGTATGACGAGCGGTGATTTGTATACTGAGTATGAAGATATATTTTTATCTAAACCCTCAAAAAGAGTATAATAGGTATGTACAAATGAAACAATGAATAGTTGTTGGTTAAAAGTGATTTTATGAACTGATAATTGCAATTCATCTTGACCATCAACAACTAATTGTTCATCTTTACAACAATTCTTTTTAGTCATCTCACAGTCTTTGGTTGAAGGTTTTTGCATTTCCATTCCGCAACCTTTTGCTTTATGAAAAACGGCCGTTTCAACCAAGGTATCGCCACAAAAATGCATGTCAATAGTGAACGACATTGTAGAAAATAAGACTACAAAAGCCATTAAAGTTGACATTATTTTATGTAAAACTTGTTTCATATAAAAACAAATTTACGAAAATTTATCGAACGAATTATTTTTGTTTAAATTTTCATCCATAAAAAATGAATACTTTCGCGCCCAAATATGCAACATGCAACAAACATTTAAATATATATCGTTCCTTTTTATCTTGTCTTTGAATACTTTTACAAGCTTAAGTCAATCAAAAATAAGCGGAAAAATTATTGACAGTGACGCAAATACACCTTTGGGATCTACTCAAATCACTAATTTTAAAACAGGTATTAGTATCAATGCTAATTTAAATGGCACATTTAAAAATTTAGAAACTGGCACATACCTATTCCAAAAAGAAGGATATCTTAAAAAAACAATTGAATTAAAGAAAGGGCAGTATTATATTATTCAGCTTAGCATAAACCCTAATGAATTAAATGAAATTATTATTAATGCGAATCAAATACCCAAAAAACTAAAAAAAGCGACCAACGCCATCAGCATTATTTCTTCGGATGACATTGCACGCTTTAACAATACAGATTTTGCGCCAATTTTAAATAGAACTCCTGGCGTTTTTATGCAAAGTGGTGCGTTAAATACAAACCGAATTACCATAAGAGGTATTGGCTCTAGAAATCTTTACGGCACTTCAAAAATTAGAGCTTATTTTAAAGATATTCCATTAACAAATGGAAGTGGCGAAACTACGATTGAAGATTTTGAACTCGCTTCAATTTCTCAATTAGAAATTATTAAAGGAGCTGCATCAAGTGTCTATGGCGCAGGGCTTGGCGGTGTGATTCACTTAAAGCCACAAAATGCTTTTTTAAATGAATCTAGCTTTAATAGCGAACTTACTGTGGGTTCTTTTGGTATGGTTAAAAGTGTTATCAATGCAAATTATGGGACTTCTAAAAATAGTTTTAGAGCTGTTTTTAGCGACACGGAAAGTGATGGCTATCGTGAAAATAACTATTATAATAGACAAACAATTACACTAAACACCAACCATTTTATTTCAAAAAAAGATGAAGTGTCTTTTTTAGGAAGTTTCGTAAATTTAAAAGCGTTTATACCGAGTTCAATTAACGAAAATACTTTTATAAATAATCCGGAGTCTGCAGCTTTTACATGGAAACAAGCACAAGGTTATGAGGATGCTAGCCGAGGAATTTTTGGAATCTCATGGAACCATGATTACAGTTCCAGTCTAAAACAAGTTACAAGTGTTTTTACATCTTTTAGAGAAGGATACGAGCCGAGACCTTTTGATATTTTAAAAGAAAATACACGTGCGCTTGGCATCCGAAGTAGAGTTTTAGGAAACACGGTAGTATTTAAAAACCCATTTAATTGGACGATAGGCGGCGAAATATTTAATGACACGTATACCTACGGAACTCTTGAAAATTTATATAAAGATTTTCCAACAAATACAGGAAGTGTAGAAGGCAACCAATTATCTAACTATAAAGAACGCAGATATTATTACAATGTTTTTGCCGAGGCAGATTATGAAATCTCTAAAAAAACCACGATTTCAATTGGTTTAAATCTAAATAAAACATCCTATAATTTAAAGGATAGGTTTCCAGTTTCTACAGAAAATCAAGACCAATCTGGCAGCTATAAATATAAAAATATTGTGTCTCCTAAATTTGGTGTTTCGCACTTGTTAAATAAACAAATTAGTGTTTTTTCGAGTGTAAGTCATGGCTTCTCTCCTATTTCTCTTCAGGAAACATTGTTACCAGACGGACAAATAAATACAACTATGAGACCAGAAACAGGCTGGAATTACGAAATAGGAACTCGTGGAGCTTTCCTTAATGACAGGTTTCAGTTTAACGCATCGATTTATCGACTAGACGTTAAAAACTTATTGGTTCCTAGAAGAACAGCAGAAGATCAATTTATTGGCATCAATGCGGGTAAAACCCAACATGAGGGACTAGAATTAGCCATTAATTATAAATGGTTAGATCAAGAAAAAATCTCCATAAGTTTGTTTTTAAACTACACTTTAAACAATTATATATTTAAAGAATTTATTGATGATACTAAAGATTTTTCTGGAAATGAATTAACTGGTGTTCCTTCTGATATATTTAATACGGGTCTCGATTTTCAAACTTTAGTTGGTTTCTACGGAAACATTAATTATCAATTTGTGAGCAGTATGCCAATTACGGATAGCAATAGCTTGTATTCTGATAGTTACAACCTCGTAAACCTTAAAATAGGGTATCAAACAAACCTTACTAAAAAGCTGAAGTTAAATACGTTTGTAGGCATAAATAATGTTTTTGATGAGTTTTATGCTTCTCAAATTTTAATCAATGCAACTAGCTTTGGTGGCAGCGCTCCTAGATATTATTACCCAGGAAATCCTGTAAATTATTATGTTGGAATAAACTTGAATTATCATTTTTAACGTAAATTAGCACTGAAAATCATGGATATGAGAAAATTTTATTACTTATTTATTGTATTATTTATTGCACAAGCTGCAGCTGCACAAACAGAAGCTGAGCTAAGCCAAATTCAATCTGAAATAGTACCAATACCTATTGCTGATAAAGATTTAGAATACAAAGCAGAACTTATAATTCCAGATTTAAACATCCCTTGGGGAATGGATTTTTTACCTGATGGAAGTATTATTTTTACTGAAAAATCAGGAGAATTGTACCTCTTTAAAGATGGCAAAAAAACTGAAATAAAAAACGTGCCAGAAGTTTATGCTCGCGGACAAGGTGGCTTGTTAGATATTAAACTGCATCCAGATTATAAAAATAACGGTTGGCTTTATATTACCTATTCGTCATCCGAAGGAGAAGGAAAAGGTGGTAACACCGCATTAATTAGAGCAAAACTCAAAGAAAATGAATTAGTTAGTATTGAGAAATTATACAAAGGAGCAATTAACTCAACAAGAGGGCAACATTTTGGTTCACGTATTGTCTTTGACAAGCATGGATATCTTTATTTTTCTATAGGGGAAAGAGGAAATCGTGATGAAAATCCGCAGGATTTAACCAGAGATGGTGGTAAAATTTACCGTCTAAATGATGACGGAACAATTCCGGCTGACAACCCATTTATAGGCGTAAAAAATGCAAAAACAGCCATTTATAGTTACGGTCACAGAAATCCGCAGGGATTAACAATAGACCCAATTACTGGTGAAATTTGGGAACATGAACACGGCCCTATGGGAGGCGATGAAATTAATATTGTAAAAAAGGGTAAAAATTATGGCTGGCCTATTATTTCTTATGGTATTAATTATAACAAAACCTCATTTACAGAACTTACTAAAAAAGAAGGCATGGAAGAACCTCTTTTCTACTGGGTTCCTTCAATTGCACCAAATGGCTTCGTGATTGTTTCATCGGATAAGTATCCTGATTGGACTGGAAATTTACTTGTTGGGTCTTTGAAATTTCAATACTTAGAGCGATTAATCCTAAAAGATAATAAGGTTGTAAAACGCGAAAAATTGTATAACAATATTGGACGTGTTAGAAATGTAGTTCAAGCTCCGGATGGTTATATTTATATGGCAGTAGAGGGAAAAGGAATTTATAAACTACTAAAAAAATGAAAACATTAATTATTTTCACAGCAGCATTTTTCTTCTATTTTTCAATAGAATCGGAAGCTAAAATCGAAACCTACACATCACAAGATCCTTTAAAGGAAAGTATAAAAAGAGGTAGCGAAATTTATTCGGACTTTTGTATGTCTTGCCACTTACCTGCAGGAGAAGGTGTAGCAGGAGTTTTTCCGCCATTAGCTAAGTCGGACTATCTTATGCAAAAAAGAAAAGAAAGTATTGAAGCTATTAAATACGGACTAAAAGGTGAAATTATTGTCAATGGGAAAGAATATAAGGGCAATATGGCCGCTTTAGGATTAGCTGATGACGAAGTAGCCGATGTTATGAATTATATTACGAATAACTGGGGTAATGAGAATGATAAAATGGTTACCGAAGAAGAAGTCTCTAAAATAAAAAAGTAAGCGCTATTTTATTAAAAATATGCTTCTTTAAATAATTTATTATTTATTTAAAACCTCATTCCGTAACCAAGTCTCTGCTAAAAAAGGCCAAGTTTCTGCGGCAATATTCCCCGAACGGATTCCATATCCATGACCGCCTTTTGGTAATAAATGCAATTCAACAGGCAGCTCATGGTCTCTTAATGCAGTGGCCATAACGAGAGCACTATTTCCATATTTGTCATCCGCAGTAGCGAAAATAAACATGGGTGGCGTTTGAGTGTTCACTAATAATTCTGGAGATACTTTTCTATTCTCACCTTCGTCTAAATATGCCGGATAAATTAATAAAGCAAAATCAGGTCGACTTGAAATAGTGTCAATATCATCCATTAAAGTATAACTTTCTTCAGAAAACCGGGTACTTGCACGAGCACTTAAACTTCCTCCAGCAGAGAAACCAATAACTCCTAACTTTTTAGTATTCGAGCTAGATGCTACCTCTTTACTACGGATAACTTTTATGGCTCTTTGAAGATCATACAATGCTTCTTTTCGTTTATTTGGCACTCGATATTGCAAAACATACGCAGTATAACCGAGTTTACTTAGCCATTCTGCTATTTCATATCCTTCTAAATCAATAGCGAGAATTCCATAACCTCCACCGGGACAAATAATTATACTTACTCCGTTATTGTTTGAGGCCTTTGGTTCATAAGCAATCAATGCAGGATTTGTAACATTATTTAATCGTAGAACATTCCCCGTTTTATTTGAACTTTCCGTAGGACTCTGTTTTACTTCAATTTGCCCAGGCACTTTATCGGGCCATAAATAAATAACACCACTTGTTTGAGCATCGTTTGTCATAGTAAAAAAAAGGATTAAAATTAGGGCGGAAAATAATTTCATCTTAGTATGTTTTTAGCTGGAACAAATTACCACTAAATTTCTTAGTACCCAAAAAAACTCTTTACTATTAAAGACTAAGAATTTTACTTAATTCTTTAAAAACTTTATTGATTCTAGATTATTTATTTTTAAGGTATAAATTCCTATTTTAAAATTTGACACGTCAATACTTTTAAAAATACCTTCTGCATTTATACTTTTAATTTCCTTACCCAAAATATCAAATATTTTCACAGATGTTAGACTTTTTTTTAAAGCTTTAATAATGATAACGTTAGTACTTGGATTTGGATACACCTTAAATAATTGGTTATTTTCAGGTTCAAAATCTTCAATATCTAATGTAGATGTGTCAATAAAAGCATCCATGGCAACAGAAGGACTTCCATCTGCATCCCAAGCACCTTTTGAATACGCTTTCCAATTTTTGTGTACAATTGGTTCCCAGTAAAAAACACCCAAACCTCCTGCCTGCCTCGTTTTTTCTATCATATAGATTAAAAACTGATGTGAAATATCTGGTCGGCTGTCAGAAAAACCTATTTCTGCCATCATTACTTCCTTATTGTATCGTGTTTTAATGTCTAACATATTTGCATAGGTATTATCTACCATTGTTTTCCAGTTAGTAGACTCTGGATATAAAGACATGCCTATAATATCTAATTTGCTAATATCTAAACCACTATTAATTAATCCATCAACATTCCATCTAAATAAGCCGTTGTTATTCCCTTCTGCAATATGTAGCATTGTTTTAATATTTGTATTGTAATTTTTTACTGCATTTATTCTTGAATTTATAAATTTCGCATAATTTACGAAATTACCTGTAGAAACTTTACCTGTGTTCCAAAGCAACCCGTCATTTGTTTCATTACCAACTTGCACCCACTTTGGGGTAATTCCTTTTGCGGATAATGCTGTTAAAATTTCAGTAGTATGGTTTGCAACAGCTATTTCTAATTGAGCCACTGAAAAATTTGACCATGCTGCGGGTTTATTCTGTTGTCCTGGATCAGCCCACCAATCGCTGTAATGAATACAAATCATGATATCCATATTTTGCGCATTTGCTAATTCTGCTTTTTTAACTACATCACCAATATCACACCATCCATTTGCTCCTGAAGCACTTGGATTTACCCATGCTCTTAATCGAACTGCATCTAATTGATATTCTTTTAGCAACGGCATTAATTCTTTGGTGTTTCCGGTATTATCTTACCAAATAAAACCATCAGCTTCCATTTCTGTCATCCAACCAATATCTGCTCCTTTTACAATTTTGTTTGTACTGAATTGATAATTACTCGTGTCCCGCAAGGTTAAAGACGGCGTATTTATATAACTAGCAAAAGATATTTCTTCCCAGCTTCCGCTTTTGTATAGTATGGCTTTTACTTGATAATAATAGCCTTGGGGTAAATCTTTGGACAAGAGATGTAAACTTCCAATAAAAAAACTTACATGTCTCTGAGTATTATTTCCCGCAGATTGATTATTTAGTGTTATTTCTGATATTGTTGATTGATATGTGTTATCTCCATCCAATAATTCTAAAGCAATATAAATATGATTTCCGTTAGAACCAGTTTCACTTGTGTATTTGTAATTTATTATTAAGTCATTACCCACTAAAGGATTTAGCTCTAAAGGATTTTCACTAAAAGACACTATTTCTATAGATTGCGCCGATGCTACACTTGTAAAAAATAGTGATAGTATAAAGAGTGTGATTTTGTGTATATATATATATATTTTTGAGTCATTCCAATTATCTATTTATTAATGTCTAACATATTTATCAAAGACACCTATAACAGGTAAAACAATACCATCCTGCTTAAAGAAGGTTCTACTTGAAAAGCCTTTATTTGGTGCCGCAGGCTCCCACCAAAAGATTCCTTTTCCTTTGTTATTTGGAATATTTAATATAATATTATGTACGGCTTTTAAAAATTCTTTTTGTCCTTCTGGTGATTCATCAAAAGGTGCCTTTTATTAGAAAAGTTACTCATTAAACCTTATGATTACATTGCCTTTTCTGAGATGATTAGGTGGAAAAAATCTATATTACTTGATGTATTGATTACTATACAATTAATTACAGTACATAGACCCTACAAAACTAATAACTTTAAAATTACACAACTTAGTTTATGTATTTAATTTTTTTTTTATTTTTCAACAGTTTTTACTTTCTTAACGTGTTTTGCAACAAATTACTCTAAGACAACAATATAGGTCTTTTTAGTACGTGAAATAAAAACTAATCTCTAAACTATTTTATTACTTCCTAAATCTTGAATATTTTAAGTGAGAACCTTAAAATCAGTTCTATTTTCTTGAAGTATTACCTCCAAAAGCAATAAATTTTTTTATTATTTTGAAAAAATACTCTTAGAAATTGAAAAATTATAAAATAGTATTCGTAGAATTAAAATAGTTTTTTTCGTCACTTACATGCTTACATGTCCAGTTTCACAACGTTATTGTTTTTAATATCAAGTCTAAACTTCTTTGTGAAGCTTAGCGAAACAAAGAAGTTTAGACTTGATATTGGTTAGAACGCTTCCTTGCCTATTTTTGTAATCACAAA
>Ga0209284_10000126_pt1 | contig 110110 bp, 73 predicted proteins | sample FRY03_FD_187211 | JGI IMG/M metagenome (GOLD analysis project Ga0209284, IMG submission 187211) | Freshwater microbial communities from Lake Fryxell liftoff mats and glacier meltwater in Antarctica - FRY-03 (SPAdes) (version 2) | ecosystem: Environmental > Aquatic > Freshwater > Ice > Glacier... | reverse complement strand
AGACCACGAATTTGGGGCATGAAGCGCTTTTAGTGTCTTCATGCCTCACTCATTTTTACCCTCAATCCCAGGTGGTTGCGGCTTTCCAGGCCATTGGGACAGGCTCTATCTTGCGGCACATAACGCACTGCACTGAAGGCACGATTCATCACGTCAGCCATGGCGTGAAGAGGCAAGTTGGGCCGACGGCGTGGGCACTGTGCCGCCATGAACTTCGCGACTTCACTCCGCTTCCTTCTGGCTTGGCTATTGTCCGGGGGAGCGCTGGCAGCAGTCGAGCCGCTGGTGCTGAGGCAGGACGATGCGCCGCAGCGCGTGCTGCCGGGGTTGGTGAAAGGATCGCACGTTAAGGTCTTCATTCCGAGCCTGCCGTATCTCTACACCTCGCATTCGATCAATGCAGGGCTGCTCCGGCCTTCCGACAATGAGCAGGGCTGGGAGTTCGACATGGCGACCGCGTATCACCAGCTCGACGAGCGGACCTACGAGTTCACGCTGCGCGAAGGCGTGCAGTTCCAGGATGGCAGTGCGTTCAATGCGGACGCGGTGGTGTTGAACATGGCTTATTTCAAGCAGAAGCCGATGCTCTACAGCAAGATCCACCTGGTGTTCGATCACGCTGAAAAAGTCGCTGATCACAAGGTGCGCTTTCACCTCACGGAAAAATACGGCAGCTTCCTCAATGACGTGATCTGGATGCATTTTTACACCGTGCCCTATCTCGAAAAATTCGGCTGGAACGGGAAAGCCAACTGCCCGAATCTCGCGGAGCCAGGCCCCTATGGCCTCGGTCCCTACATCCTCAAGGAAGGCTATGTGGAGGGTGATCGGCACACCAGCGAAGTGGTGCTGGTGGCCAATCCGCACTACTGGGACAAGCGCTATCCCAAGGTGGAAAAGATCACGATCTTCACCCAGCTCGATAGCACGCAGGCCAGGGACATGGTGTTGAATGAGGAAGGGGCGCTCGACCTGACGATACTCTCCCCGGAGGACAAGGTGGCAACGATGCTGTCCCCGTATGCCAAGCTGCTGATCTCGCCCTCTACCAACAACATCACCATTCACCTCAACCTGCGGAACGGGAATCCGCGCCTCTTGGAGAAAGCGGTGCGCGTGGCGCTGAACCAGGCCCTGCACCAGGGGAACCTGCTGCACTTTGTCTATGAAGGTGAAGGCGAGCCTGCAGCCGTCGGCGTGTCGCCGAACTTCCCGGGTGTGCGCGAAGTCTCACGCACGCTGCGGCCATATTCGGAGATCGACGATCCCTATTTACCCGCCAATCAGCAGCGGTTGCGGGTGATTCTCGATGGGCTGGTGCTGCGCGTGTTCACGCAGGACCGGTTTCTCCCGCTCTGGCGTGGGATCGAATCACAGCTCAAGAAAGTTGGAGTGACGCTGAACATCGAAGTCGCGCCGAGCGAGGCGGAAATTTTCGGCACCTTGCTGACCACTAATGCCAAGCAGAATAAAACCCCGTGGGATCTGCTGGTGTGGGGCAACGATGACTGGTATTTCAATCATCCATTCACAGTCTTCTTCGTTTTCCGCACGCATGATGTCTGGAGCACGGTCTTTCCAGACGCGACCATGGACGGCTACATCGAGGAGATGTTTCGTACTGCGGTGACAGAGCCGACCTTCGTCCCAGTCTGCGACAAGATCATGCGGCGTGCCCATGAGAATGCTTATCTGTTGGCCGTGCCTGCGCCGCACAATGTCTATGCCGTGAACAAGGAGGTCGTCATCCGGCCTTACCCGATGGCCTGCCTGCCCTTGTGGAAGCTGCAGGTCACCGACCAGCATTGGTCCGTCCGTCAGGGGCCGTATCCCGCAGCGCTCAAGCAACCCGTGCAACAGACCCGTTTGCACTGACCTGTGCGTATCATTCTTCCCAACCTTTGTGCCAATGAAAAACTGGAACATTTCTCGCAAGCTGTTGAGCCTCGTGGCCATCGCCATCGTTAGCTTTGTCGGTATGGGCCTCTACGGCATCCACAACACCCGTTCGACCTTTGCCTGGGTGAAGGAGGTGAACTTCACCGCACAAGAATTTCAACGCAGCGCCAATGAAATCAGCGATCCGCTGCATCGCGTGCGCGAGCTGACTCTCTCCATCGTCATGGCACCAGACCGTGCGCTGCGGGAGAAGCTGAACGCGGCGCAGGTGGCGGAAAGCCACCGGCTCGACGAGACTTTTCAACAGTGGCCCGTCGCGCACATGCCGGCGCAGGAACGTGCGGCGTTCGATCAGTTGCAGGCGGCTTGGGCGGAGCACAAAAAGATCCAGGCATACACGATTGACCGCGCCCTCCAGGGTTACCGGGAGGAAGCCTTCATCAACGCGATCGACACTGCCGCGCGGCAGTTTGACCTCGTGACCGCTCGGCTGGAAGACTGGCAAATGACGAAAATCAGCACGGCCCAGGCCGTGTATCGCGAGGCAGATGCTCAGCTTGAGCAGGTCGTTGGCACTTCGCTCCTCGTGACGCTGCTGACCTCGCTGCTCATCGGCGGCACCGCCTTCTGGATCGTACGTTCGATCACCGGACCCATCCACATCCTCACCACCACGGCCTCACGCATCACCGATCAGGTGGATGACACTCAGGCGGAGGCAGCGCTGGCACCGGTTTTGAATGGCGGCGGTGAGGTGGGCCAGCTTGCGCGCAATTTTTGGCGCATGGTCGGCACGCTGCGCACTACTTTGCAGACAGAAATCCAGTCACGGGCACGCCTGGACACCATTCTCCAGAGCACACGTGCGGCGGTCGGCCAGCTTGGCAGCACCAGCGCCCAATTACTGGCCAGCACCAAGGAGCAGACCTCCGGGGCCGAGAAGCAGGCTGAGGCCGTGGCCCGGATCGTGACCACGGTGGAAGAGATCACCCACACCGCCCGGGAGGCGGCCAAACGTGCCACGGGTGTCGGCCAGACCGTGCAGCGCACCCTGGACATCAGCAACGCCGGGCGCAGGGCCGTGGACGACTCGGTGGCCGCGTTGAATGGCGTCAAGCTGCGGGTGGAGCAGACCGGGCAGAACATGATGACGCTGGTTCAGCAGACCAAGGCCATCGCCGACATCATCGCCACCGTGGACGACATCACCCGCCAGTCGCACCTGCTCGCCGTGAATGCCGCGATCGAGGCGGCCAAAGCGGGAGAGGGTGGCGAGGAGTTCACCGTCATCGCTGGTGAGATCAAGGCGCTGGCAGAGCAGTCCCGCCAGGGCACGGCACAGGTCCGGCAGATCCTCAGCCAAATCCTCCAGGCCACCAGCACCGCCGTCGTGTCCATGGAAGGAGTCACCAGCGGCGTGTCCGGTGCCATCGTCGTGGGCGACCAGAGCAGCCAGGCCATCAACAAGCTCGCCCACGCCCTCGCGGAAGTGGCGGAGACCTCGGCACAGACCGTCCTCTCCGCCCAGCAGAAAGCCAGCGGCATGACGCAAATCAATGATGCCATGAAGCACATCGACCACGTCGCCAAGCAGGCCCTCATCGCCAACCAGGGAACCGCCCAGGCCGCCTGTCAGCTCAACCATATCGGCGGTCAGCTCACTCAATTGAGCGCGGAATAAGCCGCCATTCGAGTTCCGCGTCTATTTGATCCGCACCTGGGCGTAGTAGATGGCTGCTTTGCCTTCGTGACTGGAGTAATAGGTCACATGCAGGAGGTCATCGTGCCAGTAGAGGCCGGGGTAGCTGCAATCGCCGCCGCTGGGCAGTTCGAGGATGGGCGTGAGTCCGCTGGACGTCATCGTGAACAGCACCATGTGTGCGCCGGGCGTGGCACCAAAACCGCGTGAGCAGGCGATGAGTTTGCCATCCGGCAGCTCGATGAAATTCGGTCCGCCGAGCGGCACACCAGCCGGTGTCCAGGTCCACTCACGAAACGGTGCCTTCGCTGTGCCGATCACGCCTTTGCGGTCCCCGCCCTGTTGGCTGACCAAGGCGAGGGCGCTGCCGTCCTTCAGAAAACGCAGCGTCGTTTCCCCCGGCTGGCCCGGCACATTCATGATGGAGGACAACTGCCAGACGGAGCCGTTTTCACTCGCATAGGTCTTCAAAGACCATTCCTTCTCGGGCGCGGGGCCGCCTGAGTTCGGGTGGATGTTGTAACTCGCGCCATAGAAGCGGTTGTCCGCCGGATTGACACTGACACGCCAGAGCCAGTCGCCCTTCGCCAGGAGTTTCTGCATCGGCGTCCACACCTTGCCGTCCATCGTCGTCGCATAGCGCGGCTGGCGGCCCTGAGTGGCGGAAATGCCGCCGCAGAGGAGGTACAAGCGTTTGCCATCCGGCGTGACGATGAGTTTGGGGTCACGCAGATCGGTGCCGGTCTCGCTGATCACGGTGTGGTCGATCCAGTTCTTGCCGCTGGAGGACAGCAGGATGCGGATCACGCCTTCCCCCGTAGTGGCGGACGCGGCCTCGCGGAAACAGCAGTAAAACAGGTTCTGAAACCGCGTGATGTCGGTGAAGCCGTTGTGCGCGGCCTGGTCCCAGATTTTCTCGACGGAGACCAGCTCCGCCTGCGGTGCCTGCGCATGTAGCACCGCAGTGGAAACGACAAGAACGGTGGCAGTGAGGAGAGAGCGGATCATGATGCTCTATCGTACAACACTGCCGCTGTGTTTCAGCGTTTCTTTGCGCCGGTGGCAAAGAACAGGGCGATGCCGAGGCAGGCGACGAGGAAGGTGCCGAAGGTGAGCACGGTCAGCACGAGGTCGCGCAGGTCCTTGCCCGGAATGAAACCGAGCTTGTGGATGTTGGTGAAAATATTGGCCTCAAACTGCCGCGATTTGTCGGTGTGGCGCGTCACGCTGCCGGTGGTGGTCGAGACATAGACCCGCGTCTCCAGCGCATCTCCCACATCAAACCGATGCACCGGCAGGATGCGGAAGATGTTGATGTATTCGCTGTTGAAGGCGGTGAGGAAGTCCGTCTTCTTCACCTCGGCTCCAGCGAGGAAGTTTTTCGCGATCTCGGCGGCATAGGCCTCGTCTTGTGCTGGATCGGCCACGCCATCCACGGCGCTGACGTACTGCGGTGCGCGGGACGTTTTGGTGTAAATTTGGTACCATGGCTTCCCGCCGATGCCGCGCAGATTCACCGCCTGCACCTCCGGCTTCTCTTCCGGCAGCTTCGCCACCGCTTCCGCGACGCTGAGTTTGATCGCGTTTACATCCATGCCGCCGCCGGAAGGTTTCGCCTGCGGCGGTGGTGCCTGCGTGCGCGTCATGACGTTGTGCAGCACACCGCTGCCGGAGGCCATCAGCACGGAGAGACTGAATAGCAGACCGAGCCAGCGGTGGAGTTTGCGAATGAGACGAGGGGACATGAGAGCGTGAGTGATGAGAAGTCAGAGGTGAGAGGGAAAGAGCGCTTACCACTTGAATTCGACGCCGCCGTAGAAGGCGCGGCCGTCGCCAGGAAGGAAAACGGCGGTGGCACCAGGAGCGGGGGCGTTCTGCACCACGTTTGTCGTCGGGCTGTAGGTCTCGTCGGTGAGATTGCGGGCCTCGACGAAGAAGGACAGGCCTTTCTTCGTGCGGTAGCCAAATTTGAGGCCCAGCAGAGCATAGGGATCGGCGAACGTGGTGCGTGCTAGATCGGCGGCGAAACGTTGCGGCGACCATTCGATGTTCGGACCGCAGTAGAAGCCACAGGGGTGTTCATAGAGCAACTCAGCGCGGTAGTAGAACGGTGCCACACCCGGCATCAGTCGGTCGCCAAACGTGCCGCTTTTGTTGAAGTGAAAATTATTCCAGAGGAAATTCTGGCGCAGCATGAGGCGGTCATAATGCTCCGTGGACGCGGTGGTGAGATTGCGCAGCAGGTCGGCGTTCAGCGCGAACTCGATGCCCTGATGAATCGTGCTGCCAGCGTTCGTGGTGGTCGTCGCGCCGACGCCGGGCACTCCCAGCGCCAACAATTCACGCTCCACCCACGCATAGTAGTAGCTGAAGTCCCAGGCCACACGATCACGCTGACCACGGGTGCCAAGCTCCAGCGTCGTCGCTGTTTGTGGTTTCAGCGGCAGAATGCCCGCCGTGCCAACGGGCGTGGCTTCGCCAAACGTCGGCGGCTCAAAGCTGCGGCTGGCATTGAAGTACACCTGCGTTTTAGGAGCGACCTCATACAGCAGACCCAGCTTCGGGCTGAAACCCCATGCCTCCAGGCGGTCGCTGTTGTCGGCGAGATTGGGCAGGAAGGCACCCGCGCCGCCAATCAGCGTTTCCTCATTCAAATCACGCGTGATGTAGGATACCTGGGCACCGGCGATGAAGGAGAGTTTGTCGGTCAAATGTACCTGATCCTGGAGATAGAAATTCAAATTCGTGGCCTGCAGCTTGTAGTCCGCAACCTTGGCCCCGCGCTGTCCGCCGATGTTTTGAAAGCGCTGATCCTCCGTCACGCCATACATGAAACCGGCACCCACGGTCAGGTCATTGCGCAGCCCGAATAGCTTGCCGCTGCCGTCGTAACGTAGATCAAAGCCGAGATCGTTGCTGACCTGGTCGATCACCTGAAAAATGGGATGATCCAGGTCTTTCCACGACCAGAACGTGGACAAGGTCAGCGTATTGTCGCCATCCGAATAGGTCAGCTTGTCCGCCAGACGCAGGAGCTGGTAATCACGGCGCTGCCTGCCCGCCACATTGGCCGCATTCGCCTGCTGCGGGTTGGCCTCCATCTGTGCCTTGGTCAGACTGCCCGGCAGTTGCGAATGGCTGTCCACATAGGTGAGATAGAAGCGGTTTTCCAGGTTCGGGCTGAGCCGCGTGCCGATGTTGGCAAAGATGCGCAGGCTTTCCTGCTCGCTCCAGTCACGGAAGCCGTCCGAATGCGCAGCGGTGATGCTGGCATAGACATCCGTGTTGCCTTCGACAAAGCCGGAGCTGAGCTGCGCCCGCCGGGTGTTGAAGCTGCCGACCTCAAAGCGCCCCTGCACCGGATTGGCGGCCTGACCCGTGTTCGAGATGAAATTGATCGCCCCACCCAGCGTGGCGGCGCCGTATTGCAGCGCGTTCGCCCCGCGATAGACCTCGATGTAGTTCGCGGTCATCGGCTCCACCGCCTGCATGTCAAAACCGCCGTCGGCGAGGTTCAGCGGCATGCCGTCCTGCATCAGCCAGATGCCGCGACCATGGAAGGTGCGCTGAACGCCCGAGCCACGAATGGAAATACGCGACTCCTCAGCGCCGAAGCGCGATTGAATGGACACACCGGCGGCAAAATCCAGCGCGTCCTTCAACGTGCTGGCGCGTCCGCGTTTGTAGTCCTCTGCATCCACCACACCCGCACCGCCGGGAATGGTTTTGGCGATCTGCTCCTGCCTAGTTTGCAGGCTGGGAACGGTGAGCGAGGGCGAGTCTTTGGCCGCCGTGATGATGACTTCTTTGAGTTCGGTCGTCGGTTGCGTGGTTTGCGCGAGCGCCGCGCTGGTGAAAGAGAGAAAAAGGAAACGAGAAACAGGTTTCATGGAAAATGATGGGAAAAAAGAGGCAGCCACTCGAACAGCAGCATGCGCTATGTTTTGGCGGCAGGGCTTGGCAGCCCTGCACAGGTCAGATCACCGGCCTGCACGGTCGGTCAGCGGATTTAGGCCAGCCCGCGTCGTGGCGGTGGCGTCTCCGGCAGTTCGTTCCTCTGCATCATCACCTCGCGCACCAGCGCGAAGGAAATGGTCTCGCCGGCGGGCATGATCAGCTTGGTGAAGCTCACCAGCACCGCGTCCAGCTTCTTCAGGGTCTCACCCGCCTGCTGCGGCAGGTTGGGACTGGCATCACGGCCTTCCTTCACCTTGTGGCATAGTGCGCAGCCATGCTGCCCGTCGAAGGTCTTCTGCACCGCCTCGATCACCGTGCCTTCGCCAGCGAAGGAGATCAGCATCCCCGTCCACGCGATCCCTTGCAGCAGCGCCCAATGAAATCCTAGCGAGAGACAGATAATCCCCACGACCAACAGTCGCGCAAGGCGCGGCAGCAGCGGTGAATGGGGCCGGGAGGTCATGGCGGACGAGTATGGGAAGCACGGCACGAATTGTCAAACGCGCTCACTGCATCGTCTCAAACCATGCCAGTAGATCGAGAATCTGCTCGGCCTTGAGCGTGTTGAGCAAACCGGCGGGCATCGGCGAGATTTCGGAGATCGTGCGCTCCTGGATCATCGCTTTGCCGATCTCGCTCGTCTCGGGAGCGAGCGGATTTGGCTTTAGCACGAGGCGCTCGTCGTCCTCGCTTTCCAGGCTGCCGGTGATGGTTTTACCATCGCTGGTTTTCACGGTCACGAAGCGGAATTTTTCATCAATGAACTTCGCGGGGTTCAAGATGTGGTCCAGCAGGTCGCGGCGATTGAAACGCGCCGACACCTGCACCAGATCCGGCCCCGCGAGTCCGGCGGGGAGCGTTGGATCGTTGCTGACGCGATGGCAGAACACGCACTGCGTGCGAATCAGCGCGTCCCGTCCGCTGTCGCGGCTGCGTGACTTCGCGTCCATCTTCGCCAGCAGCGGCGTGAGGTCTTCCAGTGTCCAGTTTTTGAACGAATGCCCCGGCAGCGCATGCGGCGAGAGCGCTGCTGGCTTCGGCGGATTGATCAGCGCGGCGAGCTGCATCGCCTCCTCTGGCTTCAAGGCTGCCGCCAGTTCGCTGCGCGTGTCGCTGATCGCTTTGAAGAAGGTGGACGCGCCGTTCATTTTCTCCGCGCGGTTCAGAGCTTCAAACACGACCCGTCGTTGCTCCAGCGACCAGCCGTCTTTGAGATAGCGGAGCATGAACGGATAAAACAGCAGGTCTTCCGAAGTCGTGGCCACCTTGAGCAGCGGCAGCGTTTTCTCGATGACCGTCGGTGACTTCAAATAGACTAGCAGACGGCAGAGTTCGCGGTTGAGGAAGGTTTCGTCGGTGGGATACACCGCCCATGGCTCTAGCTGGTCCTGGTTCGCCGGGTCGCCATGCCGTGCGATGGCCACGGCGATGACGCGAAGTGCGTTGAGGGTTGGTTTGGATGTGTTTTTCATCACCGCGTCGAGAATTGGCTCTAGATCGGTTTTTTCGCCGGAGCGGGCGAGTGTGAGCAATTCATGCATCTGGCCGGATTGCAGGGCTGCTTCACGCCATTCGGCAGTGGGACGGTTTTCCAGGGCCATGCGCTCTGTGTGTTGCTCGAAGCGTTTGCTTGGCCCCTCACCCCGGTCCTCTCCCCGAAGTGAATCGTTTTGCTTTTCATTCGCTGGGCGGGGCGAGGGGGCATCCGGACTCCCTCGCCCCGTCGAGGATGTGGCCAGCTTATTCGTAGTCTTCGGGGAGAGAGTTGGGGTGAGGGGCTGATATGTCACGCGGTACAGACCGCTCTGCGTGCCACGCCCTCCTGTCGTAAACCACATCGCGCCATCTGGTCCGATGCAGCCGTCGGTGACATTCAGCGGTCTGCCTGCGATGAACGTCTCCTGTTCGGCCGTGTAGCTAGAACCGTTCTGCTTCAGATGCACCGCAATGATGCGCCCGTAACTCCAATCGAGGATGTACAGCGCGTCTTGATACTTCTGCGGGAACTCCGTGCCGTAGCCGAAGTAAATGCCGGTGGGCGATGACAGGCCGATGTCGATCACGCTGGGCAGCGTGTCCGCATACCACGCGGGATAACGGCCGGTGCCTCTGCGCCAGCCGAAATCAGCGCCGGGGACGACGTGCAGCACGCGCGTGGGCATGTACCATGGCGTGCCGACATCGCGTTCCATGTCGGCATCGAAAGTGAACAGATCACCGCGAGAGTTGAAGGCGATGTCGAGCGGATTGCGCAGGCCGCCGGCGATCAACGTGACTTTACTGCCGTCGGGCTTCACGCGCAGGATATGACCGGCGGGAAGCTCCACATTGCCGTCGAACATGCTGCCGTCCCAAGGATTCGGAATGAGTTGATCATTGGCGTAGTTTTTGAGCGGCGAAGCGGGATCGAGGTTCGTTGGGATGAGCACGTTGTTGCCATGCGAAACATAGATGTCGCCATCGGGGCCGAGTTTGAGGTGATTGCGGCCATGACCATTGCCGCCTTCGGTGCGGACGAGTGCCTGGCGTTCTTCAAAGACACCATCGCCATCCTTGTCGGTGAGGCGAAACAGCGTTTTCGAGACGTTGGCGTTCGCGAAGAGTGAGCCGTGGGCGTAGAGCAGGCCACGGCATTCGAGCAGTTCGTCGTCGATGGCTGCCACCTTCTGCTCGCCGCTGCCGCTGAGCGTGAGGCGCAGCAGGCCTTTTTTCTCTTTGCCAAGCGTGACGCGGCCCTGCGGATCGAAGGCCATCGAGACCCACGAGTCCTCGCCGGGCTGCGCGGAGCGGATCAACTCGGCTTTGAAGCCGGGCAGTAGCGTGAGCGTGGCCGGATCGGTGGCTTGGTTTTGCGCGCCGGGCTTCGCGAGCTGCCAGGAGTTGTAGGCATCGAAGGTTTTCTTTAAATCGAAGGGATTGGTGGCCGGATCGGCGTCGGTGGAGCCGAGTAGTTGCGGTTTCTTCGTCGAACCTGCGAGCTGCCACGATTTATCCGTCGCGAGCCACTTCACGGCGGCGAGATCGCCGTTGAGTTCGAGCAGCGCGGCGAGGCGTGCTTTTGCAGGCACGCGCAGACCGAGAACACAGGAACCTTGGCCGAGATAAGGCGTCAGATCGGTGCCGGTGGCAGTCGTGGAGGCCGCAACAGTCGCGATACGTTTGCCATCGAGCAGGATGTCCATGTCAGCATCGCTGACGGCAAGCAGCACGGCCTTGAGCAGCTTGCCGGAATGCTGCACCGCTTTGACAAAGGTCATGTTGTCTGCAGCTTCTGCCGCAGTGAGCCACTGCGGTGGGGGAGGACGATTCGCGAGCTGGGCGAAGGCTTGGACCGAGAGCAGCAGGAACAGGAGGCAGCGTGGCATGCGTAAAGAACGCTGACCACGGGCCAAGGCTGTCGTTTCGTTCCACGGCACAAATTTTCTGAGATTGAAAATTGGGGCTGGTCGTGAGCGTCGTTGTCGGCTTTTCTGGGAAAAAGCACACTGAATCATGAAGCGAGCCCTACAGCGAACGGCAACGGAAAACGCGGACAGCACTGCTCCTGCCAAGGATCGGCTGGTGGCGTGGGGCATGAACCTGGAGGAATTGCGCGAGCTGGAAGCGAAGGCGATGCAGTTGGAAAAACTCGCCAAAATGCTGCTGAACACCCCGCAGCAGGCCTTTTACCTCTACGATTATCGTGCGCAGGAGTTTTTGTTCGGGCAGGCGCATCTGTCGGGGCTGTACGGCTACAAAACCGGCGAGATTGAGAAACGCAAAGACGGCTGGCTCAGCATCGTCCACCCTGACGATCTGGCGGAGTATCTGGAAACCCGTGAGCGCATGATCAGGAATCCCAAGGATGAGGTGTGCGTGTTGCGCATGCGCACCTTGAAGAAGAGCGGCGGGTGGGAGTGGATCACATCCTACCGGCGGGTGTTTGAGCGGGATGAAAAGGGTGCGGCCGTCTCAGAGATCGGCATGGGCATGATCATCACACCACTGGTGGAGGCAGAAACCGCGCTGAAGGAGACCGAGGCGCTCTGCCACAGCCTGTTTCAGTTCAACACGGCCGGCGTGCTGGTGTTTGACCGGAAATTTCAAATCACGGATGCCAATCCGGCCGCGCGCCGAATGCTGGGCTATGATGCCGGGGAGCTGAGCCGTCTGGGTGTGCTGGACCTTACCGCTCCTGGCACCCGTATGGAGATGCACCGGCTGCTGCGCGTCATGAAAAGCGGCGACAAAAAGCTGCCGCCAAGCCTAGATGCGTTCCTGGAGCACAAAACCGGCACCAAGGTGGCGGTGATGGCCACACCCACCTGCATCCATGACGAAAAGGGCGGCTTCCGTCATGGCATGCTGATTCTCGCCAACATCACGGACCGCAAATTGACCGAGGCGGCGCTGAAACGGGAGTCAGAGCTTAATCGGATCCTGATCGACAACGCGCCCATCGCCATCGGTCTGCTTTCTCCGGAGGGAACCGTGCTGCGCATGAATGCCGTGGCGGAGAAGCTTTTTGGCTACACGATGAAGGAGTTGAAAGACCGGGAGGTGTGGGAGTTGCCCATCATGAACGCGGAGGAAAAGCACGCGGCGCAGCAACGCTTTCAGTCGCTGCTGGATGGCGCAGACAAAGTTACCGCCGCCTTTCCCATCCGCACGCGTCGGGGTGAAACCCGCCACATCGAGTCCACGACCATGGCGGTCACCAAGCCGGATGGCAGCATCGACTGCCTGATCACCACCGGCACGGACATGACCGAGCGTCGGCAGTTGGAGGCGGAAGTCATCCGCGTGGCGGAGCAGGAGCACATCCGCATCGGGCATGATCTGCATGACGGCATCGGCCAGACGCTTACCGGCATTGCCTCGCTGGTCGAGGCGCTGGAAAGCAAGCTACAGGGTGAGGACAAAAAAGATGCCAAACGTATTTATGAACTGGTGAAAACCGCCACGGAGGAGACTCGGCGGCTTTCGCACGGCCTGTCGCCGGCGGCGGTGAAGAACCGTGGTCTGGCCGGTGGCCTGCTCCTGATTGCCGAGACGGTGCGGGAAAACTTCCGGCGTGACTGCGTGTGTCAGATTGATGATCCAGCACCCAGGGTGGATCAGGAGGCGGAAATTCATCTTTTTCGCATCGCCCAGGAGGCGGTGAACAACGCCATCCGGCATGGCGGTGCCACAAAACTGCGCATCAGCCTGCGTCATAAGTCGTCCACGCGGGGACTCCTGGAGATTAGCGACAATGGCCCGGGGTTTCCCGATGGTAAAATCAGTTCCACGGGGGACGGCATCGGCCTGCGGGTGATGGAGCACCGGGCGCATCTCATCAACGGCGAATTAAAAATCCAGACGGTCAGAAGCAAGGGGGTGCGCGTGACTTGCCAGTTTCCTCTCCGCAGTGCTTAAGAACGTGTTCTTGACATTGTTCTGAAACTGAGGCTACTAGGTCCACCGTGAAAAGCAAAATATACTTACTCGACGACCACCCTATCGTTATCGAAGGGCTTAAGAAGCTGATTGACCAGCAAGAAGACCTGCAGGTTATCGGCAGTGCCGAAGACGCCACCAATGCGTTGCTGCAAATCGCCAAACTCAAACCGGAGGTCGTGGTGCTCGACATCACGCTGAAGGATCGCAGTGGTGTGGACCTCATCAAAAAGCTCAAGGCCAGCCATCCGACGATGCAAATCCTCGTGTACTCCATGCACGACGAAAATGTGTATGCGGAGCGCTGCCTGCGTGCTGGTGCCATGGGCTATGTGATGAAAGGCGAGGCCAGCGCACGTGTGCTGCAGGGCCTGCGCCAGGTGGCTGCTGGTTCCTTCTTCTTCAGCGCCTCGCTGCTCGGCAGCATCGTCTCCGGTGGCGGCCCGCGTGGCGGCTCCCGTGGCGAGCCAGCCCGCATGCTCAGCGACCGTCAGCTCGAAATCTTCGAGATGGTCGGCCGTGGCTTCGACTCCCACAGCATCGCCGAAAAACTCGGCCTCAGCGCCAAGACGGTCGATGCCCACAAGGCCAACATCCGTCAGAAGCTCGGCCTCGCCTCCGCACGCGAACTGCTCATGGAAGCCGTGCGCTGGGTGGAAAAATAGGCTCAAGACAACCGTTCAACCGCAACTTTTTCACAACGGGTGATGCTCATGCATCACCCGTTGTTGTTTTGACGCGAGATCAATCCGTCGCCACCGCATCACGGTCACGTTTCGCCATGACGTTCAAACGTTCCTTCATGGAGGCGAGCTGGTCGGGTTGCTTCGCGGCTAGGTCGGTGGTTTCGTTGGGATCGGCGATGATGTCATACAGCTCGTACTTCGCCTTTTCGTCGGTGCCATGCACCACGAGCTTCCAGGGATCGCAACGCAGTGCGCGGGATCTGAACCCCGGTGCTACCGTGTAGAGCGTGCGTGAGGGCGGCGCGGCACCTGCGGCCAGTTGCGGCCAGAGATTGAGGCCGTCCCATTTCAGCGGCTTCTCCGGCTGGAATCCGGCCAGGGCGCAGAACGTCGGCATCCAGTCAATGATCTGCACCGGGGCGTGATGTTGCCCAGCTTGGAGTTCGCCCGGCCAGCTCGCGATGCAGGGCACGCGGATGCCGCCCTCATACACGCTGCCCTTCTGATCGCGCAGCGGCAGGTTGTTGCCGGGCAGCTTGCCTGTGGGGTAATCATCTGCCGGATACTTGGTGTCGTTGTTTTCCACCCAACTGCCGCCGTTGTCGCTGGTGAAAATGAGCAGAGTGCGCTCGCGCTGGCCGGACTTTTCGAGCGCGGCCACGATCCGGCCTACGCCATCATCCAGATGCATGATGCTGGCGGCGTAATGGCGTGGCACGTCGCCGGTGATGCTGGCGGGAACCTTGGCCATCCATTCCTTCGGCTCCTTCACCGGCAGATGCACGGCGGTGTAGGGAACGTAGAGGAAAAACGGCGCGTCTTTGCGTCCTGAGAGCCATTCACAGGCCTCCTGCGTAATCAAATCGGTCACATGCCCGGTTTCGGTGATCAGCTTTTCGTTGCGATGCCACGTCTCGCTAAATTCACCCTTCTTGTAGTGGTGGTCCCACGGTCCGACACCACCCGCCAGCGAGCCATAGCTGTGGTCAAAACCGAAATGATTCGGTCCCCACTCCGACTTCGACCCGAGGTGCCATTTCCCCGTGATGCAGGTCTCATAGCCGACCGTTTTCAGCGCCCGTGGCAGGGTGACCGTGTCCCATGGCAGCGCCCGGTTGTTTTGTGGGCTGGTGACGCCGAAACGGCTCCAGCAGCGGCCCGTCAGCAAACCCGTGCGCGTGGGGCTGCACACCGGAGCGACGTAGTGGTGCGTGTGTTCCACGCCCTCACGCGCCAGCTTGTCGAGATGCGGTGTTGGCGCGTTGCCGCCATGAAACGCCACGTCCGCCCAGCCCAGATCATCGGCGATGATGAACACGATGTTCGGTTTTGCAGTGGCGGCATTCAGCAGCGCGCATGACAGCAGCAGGAGGGCGATGATTCTCATGGATGAAGGCCAAACGGCGACATCAAGTGCGATCTCGCATCAACGGTTGCACGCACGAAAGCGCTGCGGCATAAGCAGCGCATGGGCCGCGCCAACGATTCTGCCAGTTTTCTCCAGCGCACCGGGCAGTGGCTGGTTTATGCGCTGTATCGGTGCGTGGAGGGCGTTTTGCTGCTGCTGCCGCTGCTGCTCATCTGGCATGTTGGCCGTGCGTTTGGCACCGTGGCCTATTTTTTGGCGGGAAAATATCGCCGACTCGCTCTGCACAACCTGCGCATCGCTTTTGGCCGTGAAAAAACGGCGGCCGAGCGCCGCGCCATCGCCCGCGAGCACTTCAAGAGCCTGTTTGCCAACATCCTGTGCGGCTTCAAGCTGCCGCTGATGCCGGAGGCCGAGGTGGCCAAGCGTGTCACGGCCGAGAACATGCATCATTTGCAGGAGGCGTTTGCTGCGGGCCGACCGCTGCTGCACCCCATCATGCACGCGAGCTGCTGGGAGATCATGACGCAGGTGCCGTCTCTTTTCATTTTCGGCCACAAACCCGCCAGCATTTACCAGTCGCTGCGCAATCCGTATCTGAACGCGCTGGTGCTGCGCCGCCGTGAAAAACTCGGCTATAAGCTCTTTGACCGGGCGGAAGGCTTCACCGCTCCGATTCGCTATGTGCGCGACATGGGCATGCTCGGCATCCTGGTGGATCAACACGCGGGCGACCATGGCGTGTGGTGCCCGTTTTTTGACCGGCTGGCCTCCACTACAAACATCGTCGCACTCTGCGCCATCCGCACCAACGCGGTCATCCTGCCGATGATGGTCTATGACGACGGCCCCGCACGCTGGCGCTATGTTTGTGACGGGCCGCTGCCCACCACCGAGTCCAAACCAACCATTGATGGCATCACGCTCGCCATCAATCAGACCGTCGAGCGCCTCATCCGCCAGCAGCCCGCGAGTTGGTTCTGGGTTCACAACCGCTGGAAGACGCCGAAGCCCGCGTTTCTGCTGTCTAACTACAAGCGCGGTGTCTTTCTCCCGGAAGGCTACGAGGAGAGCCGCCTACAACCTTTTGAGCTGCTCATTCGCAGCCCAAACTGGCTCGGCGACGCCTGCATGGCCTTCCCCATGGTGCGTGCGATCAAACGCGGCCGTCCTGATCTGAAAATCACCGTGCTCGGCCCGGATAAACTCGAAGAGCTGTGGCTCTCCATGCCGGAAGTCTCGCGTTACATCGGTAAACCGGCCAAAGAGGGCCTGTTCGCCGTCGCGCAGCGGATCAAGGCCATCGGCGTGTCGTTTGATGCCACTGTGCTTTGCACCAATTCAACCCGCAGCACGCTGGAAATCTGGCTCGCCGACATTCCGCGCCGTGTCGGCTTCAAAGGCTCGCTGCGTGCCAAACTATTGAATGAAATCATCAAGGGGCCGAAGAGCAGCGGCCCAAAAGAACACCACGCGCACCGCTACATGCGGCTCGCGCAGGGCATCGGGGCCAACATCGCGGACGCGGGCCTGTGGCATGCCGGATCGCCACCGTTGGCAGCGGACGGCACCATCCGTGTCGGCGTCTGCGCCGGTGCGGAGTACGGCCCGGCGAAACGCTGGCCGCTGGAGCGCTTCGCCGCGGTCGTGAATCAAATCTCCGCGCAACACGCGCAGTTTCGCTGGCAGTTGTTTGGTGCGCCGGGCGAGAAGGAGATGGGCGAAAAGCTCGCCGCCATGATGCAGGCGCCGCATGAAAACCTCGTCGGTAAAACACGGCTCACCGAACTCATCGCGAAACTGCGCGAGTGTCAGCTTTTGCTCACCAACGACACCGGCACCATGCACTTGGCTGCCGCGCTCGGCATTCCCACCGTCAGCATTTTCGGCTCCACTTGTCCCATCGAAACCGGGCCGCTCGGCGACCGCCACACCGTCATCCAGCACAAGGTGCCGTGCAGCCCTTGCTTCGAGCGCGAGTGCCCCTTCGGCCACTACGACTGCATGACGAAGATTAGCCCTGACGAAGTAGCCGCCGCTGTGTTGAAAACCGCAGGCGTGGTCGGTTGATCAAGGCTCTGCCACCGGATCTTTGCCCACCAGCAGTCCCAGCACCGCGCCGCCGATGATCCACGCGATCAGATGATCCGCGATGTTCACCATGGTGTCCCGCCCCGGCTGCTCAAACCAGATCCACATCGGCAGATCCGCCGTCAGTCCTGCAAACAAGCCCGCTGCCGCCACAAACGCGATGCGGGCCGGATAAAACAGCGCCGTCTGGCTCAGCAGCAACCCCACGAGCAGGGCGCAGATCAAACTGCGCACAAAACTCAAAATCATGTTCGCCTGCACGTTGGTCTCGCCTTTGCCAGGTCGGATGATCGCATAAACATAAGGACCGTCCGCCATCGCCTTCTCCTGCTTTGCCAGAAACGCCTTTTTTTCTTCAGCCGTGGCCACTTTAGGTGCCTCATCCATCGCTGGTAGCATGTAGATGCCATGGCCGGAGGTCACGTTCGCCTTGATCACTTCAGCCACCGCTGACTCATCGCGAAATGCCCGGAATCCGTTTTCGTGCCAGCCGATGACCATCCACGACGCGGCCTCCCAGACGAAGACGGCGATAGCGGCGAGAAAGGCTCCAAGAATAATTTTACCCATGTCTTGCTAGTAACGGCTTCGTCACCATCGGCAAGCACGCTTTCGTCAAAACCAGCCGTCAGCACACTGGCGTCAGCAGCGGCGAACCGCTGGCATGCGCCGCTAGGTTCTCCACCACCAGCCGGGCCATTTCCCGCCGTGTTTCATGCGTCCCGCTGCCTAGATGCGGCAGCAGCACGGCGTTTTCGCATTTCATCAGCGCTTCCGGCACCTGCGGCTCGTGCTCGAACACATCCAGCCCTGCGCCGCGAATCGTGCCGCTTTGCAAGGCCACGATCAGCGCCGCCTCATCCACCACCGAACCGCGCGCGATGTTGATCAGCGTGCCATCCGCTCCCAACGCGGCCAAAACATCGGCATTGATCAGGTGCTGCGTCCCCGCCCCACCCGGACAGGCGACGATCAGAAAATCTGACGTCTGCGCCAGTTCGATCAGCGACTCAAAAAACTCCCAGCTTACCTCCTGCCGCGATCGCCCATGGTAGGCGATGCGCATCCCATGCGCTTCCAGCCGGTGTGCGATCGCCTTGCCGATCCGTCCCAGGCCCACGATGCCTGCCAGCTTTTCGCGTAGCGCATGCGCCAACGGAAACTGCCCCTGTGCCCACGTTCCGGCATGCAGATAGCGGTTTGCCGCGATCAAACGGCGGCTCGTCATCAATACCAGCGCACTCGCCGTGTCCGCCACGTCTTCGGTCAGCACATCCGGCGTGTTCGTCACGCGCACGCTGTGCGCGCGACACCAATCCACCGGCACGCCATCGTAGCCCACGCCCATCACGCTGATGATCTCCAGTTTCGGCAACTGCTCCAGCAGCGCCACCGGTGCCACACTGCCACCCGTCATCGCGATCCCGCGAATTTGCGCCCCCACCTGCGCCAGCAGCGCTGCCTTGTCCGTCGCATGAAAATAATCATGGCAGACATGCGCCGCCCGCAGCGGCTCCATCAAAAAAGGCGGCAGCGGGGCGAGAATCAGCAGTTCGTTCTTCATGGCAAAATCATTTCAACCACGGAATACACAGAATACACAGAAATAAAACAATCCTCCGGCTTCCGTGTATTCTGTGTATTCCGTGGTTCTAATCTGGACTGCCGTGATTCACCCTTCACGATTCCGCATCATGTCCGCCACCTGCGCAAAGAACACCGTGATGACCTGCGCCGCCGTCTGCGGGATCTCCATCTCGCTCATCGCATCACCCATCAGCTTCATCCAGCGGTCCCGCTCCGCCTCGCCAATCGCAAACGGCATGTGTCGTCCGCGCAAACGCGGATGCCCGCGCTCCTCAATGTACGTCTGCGGCCCACCGAAGCGATACACGATGAAATCCGCCAGCCGCTTCTCCGCGCCCGCCCAATCATCCGGCGGATACATCTTCCCGATCAAATCATCCTCCCGCACTCGCGCATAAAACGCCGTTACCATGCCACGCAGTTTCGTTTCGCCGACACGGGCGCAGAGAGTCGAAAGTTCATCCATGATTTCAGTATAGAGTTGGCCGCAAAAAATCAAAAGGGCACAAAGCACAGGAGTCTAACTCAGTGCCTCCATTTTGCGCCTTTTTGCGGCCATCCTTTTCAGTTCCCGGGAATTTTACCGAAAGTTTAGCCTCTCACAGGACGGATGATTGACTCATTCACTGAACTCGTTCGTATCCATGTCATGAAAATCGCCCTCACCCTTATCACCACCCTGCTCATGGCCGCCCTCGCCCCCATCTCATCCGCTGCCGATGCCAAGACTGAATCCGCCATCATTGGCGGCGGCTGCTTCTGGTGCGTCGAGGCTCAATATCTCCTCGTCAAAGGCGTCAAGCACGTCACTAGCGGCTACGCTGGCGGCAAGACGGCAAACCCCACCTACGAGGACATTTGCACTGGCGAGACCGGCCACGCCGAGGTCATCAAGATCGACTTCGATCCCGCCGTCCTCACGTTCAAAGAGATTATCGACCTCTTCTGGGACGCGCATGATCCCACCAGCGTGACCAAGGAGGACATGATGAAGCACGGCAAGCTCATGCCCAAAGGCACCGCCTATCAGGGCAACGACTACGGCACCCAGTACCGCTCCGCCATTTTCTACACCAGCGACGAGCAGAAAAAAATCGCCGAAGCCTCCCGCGACGCCGCGCAGAAAAATTGGAAAGATCCCATCGCCACCGAGATCGCTCCGCTGAAAAAATTCTACCCCGCCGAGGACTACCACCAGAATTTCAAAGCCCTCAATCCGAACCAGGGCTATGTCCGTGGCGTCGTCGATCCCAAGACCGAAAAATTCAAACACACCCTCGAAGAAAAGGGCAAGATCAAATCCGAGGCCAAGTAATCATCAGAGTGGTCCGCACACTCCGTGTGCGCAAAGCGGCCCAACGGGCCGCCGAATTCAGCCCAGGCCGCTAGGCCTGGGTTGTTCGTTCACTCCGCGTTTATATCAAGCCTGCGCCCATGAAAAGGCGCAGGAATCATTCGCAAGCACAGCGCTACTAGGATTTGCCTTGCCACTGCGTTGAGACTCTGGCGGAATGCCACGCATGAGCACCTCACGCATTCTTCCCCGCCTCATCATCATTCTGGGTCTGGCCGTTCTCGGAGCCAGTGTAGGCGTTTGTCTCCAAGCCCTGCGTATCACAGGCAGACCGCAGGAGTTCCGCTCGCTGGCAAAGCTCGTGGCAGGCGGTCCTGCGGTGACGGGGGCGGCAAAGGAACCTTCATTCGATTGGAGGGATCGCATCGATGATTTCTACGACACAATCATCGAAACACTCGAATCCGCCGAAATGAAACGCCGTGCCTTGGAACGTGTGCGCGCGCTGAATCCCGATCTCAAGGACAGCGATGTGGAGATTCGTGTCGCCCAAACCAAAGGCAGCACGATTTTCAACATCTTGGCGACGGGCACTGAACCCAAATACACGAAGATCTTTCTCGATGCGCTGCTCGATGAGTTCATCGCCTTCCGGCAGGCCATTCGTGAACAGTCACAGGGCAAAGAGTTGCAGCAGGTTCTCCAAGAGCTCGTCGCCAAGCAAAAATTCATGGAAGAGGCGTCAGCCCAACTTGAGCAGGCCCGCCACAAGGTGGAATCGGTGGATGCCAAGGCATAACAAGAACGGCTCGCCGCACGCGTGATCCGGCTGCGGGATCAGCGTGACGACCTCCGCCTGGAAATCAAAGCCCTGGTGACCGATGCTGCTGCCCGCACTTCGCTGGAGGCCAAGCTCAGCCCCATCGAACAAGAGATTCAGACGATCGAAGCCGGGCTCCAGCGCCACGAGACCGCCGCCGCAGAACTGCGGACAGCAGTCGAGAGGCATACGGTGGCCAAACAGGCATGGGAGAAGCTGTTTGAACAAGTGGAGCAGATGCAGTCCACTTTTAACGCAATGACCGACTACATCGCCATCCAAGAACGCGCCACTCCCGCCAGCGAAACCGTCGAAGACTGGAAGATGCCCATCGCAATCGGTGCCCTTGGTGGTGGCTTCATCGGCGGCATAATCGGTTTTCTGCTGAGTTTCTTCATCCTGCGCTCTCCGGCTCTGCCGCCGCTGCCATCAGCGGGTTGATCCAAACCGCCTTTCCTCAATCCACCCATCGAGTTTATCAATGCGACGTTCCTGCGCATCACATCGAAACATCGCCCATTCCTTCCGCCCATGAACACCTCTCACCAACGCTGGCTCCTTGAACAACTCCCGCAGTGGGAACGTGACGGCCTGCTCACCGCCGACGCGGCACGCACCTTGCGCGAGCGGCATGCAGTGGATGATTCGCAGCCGGGGCTGGGGCAGATCATCATGGGGGCGCTCGGGGCCTTGCTCATCGGCACCGGCTTGATCGCGGTGATCGGCTACAACTGGGATGACTTCTCGCGGCCGGTGCGGCTGCTGTTCGCGTTTCTGCCTCTTCTTGCCACGCAGCTTTTCAGTTTCCGCGTGCTACAGCGTGGCGCTGCCGCCGCCTGGGTGCGTGAGACCGCCGCGCTGCTGCAGGCGCTCGCCACCGGCGCGTGCATCGCGCTCGTGTCGCAGATCTACAATCTTGGCGGCGAGTGGCCGGATTTCCTGTTCTGGTGGATGCTTCTCTGCCTGCCATTGGCCTGGGTGCTGCGTTCACATGCGGTGGCGATTTTTTATCTCGTCGGCATCGCGATCTGGAGTTTGAACCAGGCCGAGCACGGCAAGCCCTGGCACGACAGTCCTTTGATGTATCCGCTGCTGCTGCTCGGTCTGCTGCCCTACTGGCCGGGATGGAAAGGCAAGGTGCCGCTTTCGATCACAGTGCGCTGGGTGATGACCATCAGCGCCATCTTGGGTCTATGCAGCGCGGCCGTTTTTATGAGCGCTTACCGTGAGGACTACTACAGTTATCGTGACGACACTTTTGTCTGGCTCTGGACCCTCACTGCCGCTGTCTTCGCTCTCTTCCCGCTCAATCAAGACGGCATGGATGAACCCACCCGGTGCAAGCCACAAGTCGTGCTCGGCTCACTCTGGCTGCTCGGCTATGGCTTGGCCGCAACCTTCCGCGATGTGAATGATGACATCATTCGAGGTGCGTCTCATGCATTAAAACTTCCCTGGTGCTGGGGACTGCTGGCCGTGCTCGTTGTTTTCATGCTGCTGGCATCAGCACGCCGCCGCTGGGCTCTGCTGGCGATTGCTTCCGTCGCATTGCTGCCGCTGATCGCCCTCCCGTTCGTTCACGGCAAAGGCGAATACTCTGACTCACTGCTCACTTGGCTGGCCACGCTGCATCTCTCCGCCGTTGGCATCACGCTCATCGTGCTGGACTTCACCGGTCGGCGCAGCGCTCCACGGCTCGGTGCCGCGCTGCTCTCCGTGCTGATCCTAGCCCGCATGGCAGACAGCGAGTTCTCCCTGCTCGCCAAAGGCATCACCTTCATCATCGTCGGCAGCGCCTTCCTGGCCTTCAATCTCCTCATGAGCCGCCTGCATCGCCGTCCAACTCCCGCCATCGCATGAAAACGCTTCCCCTCCTCATCTTCGCCATCGCCGCACTCGCGCAATGGGCGGCGCCCCTGTCTCAAATCTGGACGCATGAGCAAGTGCTCACGAAAGGCACGCTCATCAAACTTAAATGCAGCGCCCCCGATCCCTATGATCCGCTGCGCGGACGCTTCCTCGCCGTGCGGCCTGAGCAATCCGAAGTCAGCATCCCGTTGGAGACGAAATTCGGCCCTGGGCAGCGCGTCTATGCCACACTCACCACCGGAGCGGATGGCCTGAGCACCGTCTCCAGTCTCTCACCCACTCCACCGGCTAGCGGTGAGTTCATCCGCCTGACCATCAATTTTTCATCAGGCGAAAAAGCCTGGATCAATTGGCCTTTCGACCGCTTCTACATCAATGAAAAGCTCGCCCCCGAGGCCGACAAGTGGTTCGCCGAAAACATTCGTGGCGACAACGGCATCATCGCCGAAGTCCGCGTGCTCAACGGCCGCGCCGTGCTCGCCGACCTCAGTCTCGACGGCAAACCCTTCCGCGAGATCCTCAAGGAACGCGTGAAGTGAGAGGTAGGGCGGGCTGTCCCCAGCCCGCCGCGTCACGCGAACTCGTTCACGCACATCTCATCGCTTGAATGAAGCCCTTGGCCGGCGGTGGCGCTTGCAGGAGCAAGCGCCCTACCTTTCAGCGCCTACCCATTCCGGCTCAGATCTTCACATCCCACCCCTTGCGATACCCCTCGCGTCCCCAGAGCTTCATCGCTTCGGCGTTGTCGAGGATCTTGCCGGTCTTCGGATCACATTTGACCACCGTGTTCGTGCGGTAGGCCATGTTGCCGAGGTGGCACATCATCGTGCTCTTCTGGCCTTCGACGATTGGGCTGTTGAGCTTCACCTCGCCGCGAATCGCATCGATAAAGTTGCCGATGTGCGCGGGGTCGCCGCCGCCTGCGCCTTTGCCCTTGCGGATTTCCGCGCCCTTCGGGTCATAAATGATCCACGAGTCACGACCGATGCTCATTGTGCCGTTGTCGCCATAAAAGAGGCACTCGTCGAGCGGTTTCTCCGCCGCACGCGGATGGCAGGAACTCTGCACCCACTCGCAGCCCGCGTGGCCGAAATCATAGACCGCTGTGCCGGTGTCCGGCGTTTCCTGCGCGTCATCGTAAAAGTAGCGGCCGCCGTTGTAGGTCGTGCGCAGCGGATACTCGCCCTTCAGGCCCCAGCGCAGGATGTCCAGCGTGTGGATGCCGTTGTTGCCGAGCTCACCATTGCCCCAGTGCCAGAACCAGTGCCAGTCGTAGTGCGCCAGCGCTTTGAAATCATGCTTCGCATCATCCGGCACTGGCCCCTGCCACAGGTTGTAGTCGATGTCCGGTGACGCAGGCTTTTCGTTCACGGCTACCGACTTGCGCGTGTTGTAATAGAAGCCACGGCCAAAGCGCACTTCGCCGATGGCCCCGCCGTGCAGCGCTTCAATCGCGTCCTTCATCCAGGTGCGGCGCTGATTGCCCATTTGCACGAGGCGGTCGTATTTCGTGGCGGCTGCGACGATCATCTCCGCCTCATGCGCGTTCTGGCTGCCGGGTTTTTCCACATAGACGTGCTTCCCGGCCTGCATGCACAGCAGCGCCGCCGGGGTGTGCCAGAAATTCGGCGTGGCGATGAAGACCGCGTCGAGCGTCTTGTCATCGAGGAAGGTGCGGAAGTCCTTCACGCCCACGCAGGACACCGCTTGCGTGTCATGGACTACCTTGAGGCCGCTTTCGAGCCGCTTCGGGTCCACTTCGGCCAGATAGGCGATCTCCACGTTTGGCAACTTCAACAACGCCTGCACATGCGCCATCCCACGTCCCAGCGCGATGACCGCGACTTTAATCTTCTTCCCTGCCGCATCCGCAGCACGAAGTTTTGAAAAGGAAGCCGCCGCAGCGACGACGGATGTTTGGTGGATGAAGGATCGTCGGTTCATAGTGGTCAGATCAAATCGGCCCCGAGATGCTCTGTCTTGCACGCCAACCAATCGTGCTCCTACTCGTTCTCGTCCTTCGTCCTCGATTCTTCGCTATCGCAACTGCCTGCGGGGGCGATTTAATCGAGGACGAGTAGGAGGACGAGGACGAGCACGATTCCACTCGCACTTTCCCCGTGCATCTGCCCCATTTTCGCCCACTATCCGGCCTGCCAATATCCAGCCATCATGACCTTCGCCGAGCTTCACCGCATCTATCACCAGCCCTTTTTCGACCTCCTCAAGCAGGCCCGCGCCGTGCATGACGAGCACTGGACCGGCAATGAGGTGCAGCTTTGCACGCTTTTGAGCATCAAGACCGGCGGTTGCAGCGAAGACTGCGGCTACTGCGCGCAGAGCGCCCGTTACACCACCAGCGTGCAGGCGGAGAAACTCATGCCGAAGGAGCAGGTCATGGAGCGCGCCCTCGCCGCCCGTGCGAATGGCTCCACCCGCTTCTGCATGGGTGCCGCCTGGAAAGGCGTGCGCAAAGGCACCCAAAAATTCGACCAGGTGCTCGACATCGTGCGCGACGTTTCCAAGCTCGGCATGGAAGTCTGCGTCACCCTCGGCGAACTCGGTGCTGACGAGGCCTCCGACCTCAAGCAAGCCGGTGTCACCGCCTATAACCACAACGTGGACACCTCGCCGGAGCATTACCCGAACATCGTCAGCACGCACACCTTCGAGGACCGCCTGCGCACCATCCGCCACGCGCAGGACGCTGGCATGTCCGTTTGTTGTGGCGGCATCCTCGGCCTCGGCGAGACCATCGACGACCGTCTGAAGATGCTGGAAGTCATCGCCAACTTCAATCCGCAGCCCGAGAGCATCCCGATCAACGCCCTCATGCCCATCAAAGGCACCCCGCTCGGCGACAACGAAGTCGTCGATGCCTTCGCCTTCGTCCGCATGATCGCCGTCACCCGCATCGCCGTGCCCAAGGCCAAGGTGCGCCTCAGCGCCGGCCGCACGAACCTCAGCCGCGAAGCCCAGGCCCTCGCCTACTTCGCCGGAGCCAACTCCATCTTCTACGGTGACAAACTCCTCACCGCCGCTAACCCCCGCGCTAACGAGGACATGAAACTCCTCCGCGACCTCGGCCTCGCCCCCCAGGCACCGAATCCGAGCATGGAAGCCCCCGAGGCGACGGAAGGATTGCCGCTGGAGCCAGCCTGCTGTGAGCATGAGCACGCGTGCGAGCTGGAGAAGGCGAGTGCCTGCTGCTGACGCGATTTAGAATCTCCCCAACGCCATGAATCTCTGGGGCAAAGCCATCATCGCAGGGATCGCGATTGAGGGGATGTTGTTTGCCGTCATGTTTGCAGGTGGTTTGGGTCCATGTGGACCGGGTTCATCCGTTGGATGGGTCATCATGATTCTTCACTACCCAGCCATGTGGGCAGTGAATGTATTCGCGAAATTGAACCTGCCTGAATCGGCGGGTTTGCCGCTGGTCTTGGTTATATCAGCCGCGCAGTGGAGCTCGATCCTCTATGTCATTTTACGTTGGAGGCAGAAGCGATGAGTCTCCGCATGAAAGCCATCATCGCGGGGATTGTGATTGAGAGTGTTCTGCTCGCGCTGATGTTTTCTGGGATTGAGTTTGGTAATTCGTGCAAACCCGGAGGATTTGGGTTGGTGTTGATCATGCTGCATTATCCGGCCCTCGTGTTGGGATCGTACTTGCCACCATGGCTGACAATCCTGATCGCGGCAGCCTTTGGCATCGCAGTCTGGACGGGTGTGGTCTATGCGCTGCTACGGCTTGGTCGAAAATGATTACTCACACCGCCGCCTTCAACAACCGCGCCAGATACATCCCCGCCGTCTTCCCGACTTCCACCACCTCGGCGTGATGCAGCGTCTGTGGCCGCAAACCGGCGGCCCAGTTGGTGAGCATGGAGATGCCGGCGACTTCCATGCCGAGCGCACGGGCTTGAATGGCCTCGGGCACCGTGGACATGCCGACGGCATCCGCGCCGAGTGTGCGCAGCATGCGGATTTCGGCAGGCGTCTCATACTGCGGGCCGAGCAGTGCGGCATACACCCCCGCGTGCAGCTTCAAACCGATCTTCACCGCCGCCGCGTGGAATCTTTCACACCACTTCCGCGAATAGACCTCGCTCATGTCGTGGAAGTGCGGGCCACCGAGCAGCGGCGTGGTGCCCTGGAGATTGAGGTGATCCGTGATGAGCATCAAACCACCGACATGGAAGTGCTCGTCGATCGCACCCGCCGCGTTGGTGAGCACGATACGCTTCACACCGATCTCGTGCATGAACCGGATGCTTGCCGTGACTTCATGCGCCGTGAGTCCTTCATACAAATGCCGCCGACCTTGCGCGAGAAGGATGGGCTGGCCGTGATGCCGTGCCAACACGAAGCGCCCCGCATGCCCCGGCACCGTGGAGGCGCTCAAACCGGGCACATCCGCATAAGCGACTTCACTTTCGATCCCAAACGCCTCCGCGACAGCTCCGAGACCGGAACCGAGCACGATGGCAGTTTCAGGGCGGGCGTTTTGAAGATCGGCGAGTGACATGGTGAGAGCAAAGTGATCCGCACAGTCCTCTGTGCGGGTTTGGTCGTCAGGAAATGTTCGTGACACCGCATAGAGGACTGTGCGGACCACTATCTGGCGGCAATGCGTTGCTTCAACTCCTAACGCGTTCGCAGACGGGCAGGATTCGTTATCCGAAGCATCTGCGAAGGATGAATTGCCCGTGCTACTTCACCATCAGATAATGCCGCGTCTTGCCGTGCTTCTGCTTATTCGTTAGCGGCGGCAGGTCGAGGTGGAAGAAGTGGCGCAGGGTCTTGGTGTGGTGCTTGAGCGTCTGCTTGGCTGCTTCCTTCAATTCCTTCCAGCGCCGCCACGGATGATCGGGCGCATGAGTGATGTGGCGCAGCAGACTGAGCCATTCGACGTAGGCGCGGGAGATGTCGCCCTCGGCGATGCCGGCTTTCAAATCCTGCGCGCCCGGCTTTTCGGGGTGCAGCATGGCGTCCAGCAGCTCGGCCGCGCCTTCACCATATTCATCAGGAAGACCGTTTTCGAGATAGCCGTGATGATTGACGAAACCGTAGGTGCCACGACACACGGCGGCGAGACGCTCTGAGCCGCAATCGTGCGGCAGATCGAACTTGGAGCCGCTGCGCAGGTTTGCTGTGTGATGCACTAGGTCGGCGGCGGGATAGCTTTCGTCTTCCAGAGCCGCGACAATCGCTAGGCCTTCACCATGCTGGAAGAAGCTGAATATTTCACCGCGTTGCGTCGGCACGCCATCGGCATCTATGAGGCCGAGTGTGCGCCAGGAATGAATCGGCGATCCGTCACGCGGTTCGCGGTCGGTGGTGGCCGTTTCAGGCGTATGGACGCCGGTTTCGTTCCTCACCACGATGCTGCGCTCCTGCGGCGCGAAGAGAAGACTCCCGTGGCCGTCTTCATACGCCATCACTTCGACCGGAGAGAGATCAAAGCAGGCAAAAACCAGATTCTCCTTCGTCACGGTGCCGATGAAACTGGGTGCGACATCTTTGATCACGTCTTCCGCGTTCGTGAGGATGGCGTTCGCGAGATCATCGGCATGCAGCACGGTGATTTCTTCGAGCGGCAGCGTTTCCATCGTGCGCGGCAGCTTGAGCAGACGGCGAATGGACTTCGTCGGCTTGATGTGATCCTCTACAGGCATGCCGAGGCTGATTTCGACACCGTAGATGACCTCGTTCTCACGTCTGATCTTCCCCACGCGGCCGATGCCATGCGCAAACTTCGCCGCGAAGGCCGGCATCGTCAGCACGGTATGCACGCGGCTCAAGGACACGCGCTGCAAGGCATGCTTGTGCTTGCGCTCCCATTCGCCATGCGAATTCAAGACTTGCTTCTCCGTGGCTTCGAGTCCGAACAACGCCTTCGCATTCTCGAACTGCGGCGGCACCACGTTCGGCTCCAATTCCTCCAAACCGAGCAGCGGCGGCACTTTGGCAAACAGCCGTCTCGCGAAGCGCGTGGCGGTTTCAAACGGGTTTTCTTCCCTCAGCGCGGCATGCTTCATGACGCGCAGAAAAATCGGCCACGCGAGTAAGGCGCTGCGATGTAGCCGTGCGGGGCGTGCATCGAAGATGGAAGGGCTGTCGCGACTGGTGACGACGTGGCCTTTGTCATCCAGCCCGCGTCGTCCGGCGCGGCCATACATCTGCAGCAGTTCATCCGGGGCGAGTTTGTGCTCGCTGCGGCCATCGTGGTAGGTCGTGCCGGCCACATGGACGCTGCGCACGGAGAAATTGATACCCGCGGCGAGTCCCATCGTCGCTGCGATGACACGGAGTTGTCCCGCCTTCGCTAGCGGCTCGATCACACCCGCACGTGCGCCATACGACAGGCCGCTGTGATGAAAGGCGATGCGCTTCTCGATCAAGGTCGCGAGATCCTTGCCGCACACGGCTCGTTGTTCGGGCGTGAGCACCAGCGGATCGCCCATCGGGAGATCGGCGGCGAGTCTGCGCGCGATGGACTCCGCTTCTTTGCGACGCGGCGCAAAGATCAGCAGCGGCGCGAGATCGGCGACCATCACGGCGGCGGCAAAGCGCGGCCAGTAGTTCTCAAACTGGCGCTGACGTTGTGGCAGCGTCTCCATCGGCATTTCTTCGAGTGGCACGGGCCGTTCACGCGTCAGCACGACCTCCGCCTTGCGGCCGAGACGCATCAGCCACGCCGCCACGTCCTCAGGATTTGCGACGGAGCCGCTGAGCAGGAGCAACCGCGTGTTTTGCGGCGCCAGCGCGATGGCAGCTTCGTAATTCGCTCCACGCGCATGATCCGAGATCATCTGATACTCATCAATCACCAGCAGCGCCGGGCCCTCGCCGCGCACGAGGCGTTCGATCTGCGTCTCCAGCGTCGCGACGACGACCGGCGCGTCCACATTCTCCGCGACGTCGCCCGTGGCGATGCCGACGTTCCATTTCGCCTCCGTCCACTCGGCGTATTTGTCATTCGCCAGCGCCCGCGTCGGGACGGTGTAGATCGCCTGCCCCAACAAATGTCGCCCTTGATGCAGCAATTCAAAAATGTAGGTCTTCCCTGCGCCCGTCGGCGCACTGACGACGACATCGCAGCCCAAACGCAACAAATTCACCGCCTGGTGCTGCCAGGGATCGGGAAGTTTGAGCTGATTGAGGGACGGGAGCATGACAGTGTATGATGCAGAAATTCAGGCTTGTCACGAACAGCCCCGTTTCGTATCATCCCAGCATGACGGCCAGTGTTTCAAACCTCCTGCAGCAGGCGCTACAGCTCTCCGCTGACATGCGGATCGACCTCGCCGAACAATTGATGGAAAGCGCAGCGCCCACGGCGGATGCGATCGCCGAGCAGATGAAAACCGTCCGCACCCGCATCAGCAATGTCGAGCGTGGTCTGTCGCGGCTGGTGGCGGCCGAAGATGCGCATCGCAGTGTTCGTGATGCCCTCATCGCCGCGAAAGCATGACGCCACATTTCGAGCAGGAAGCTCTGGATGAGTATCGCGACGCGGCGCTCTATTCCGAAGAGCGCTTCGGACTCGGTGAAGCCTTCGTGCAGGCAATGGAGGGTGCCTTGGAAACAATTTCACGCGACCCGACGCGATTTCAGAGTGTGGGCGACGGCGTGCGCATTTTTCGTCTGAAACGCTTTCCCTACTACCTCTACTACCATCACCTCGCGAAGCGGGAAACGATCATCATCTATGCCGTGGCTCATCACAGCCGACGCCCGGACTACTGGCGCAGACGGGTGAGGTGAGCCGAGACGGAGCACGGTTATTCACAGCCCGTGCGTTTGGTTGCGAGCAAGTGCGAGCACACGCAACCAAGGTTTGTGCCACGCCTCGCTTGAATCTACTCCGCAGCGCGGTATCGCTCAAGGAAGATGGATTGCCGCCAAAGTGAGATCGTACAAAGCCTGATGACCTCGTATCACGAGGTCGGGGGGATCAACCACGTTGACTGCGGGAACCTGCCGTCGAAGCAGGCGATTGCGACGCTGTGCGCGGACCTGCTGCACATCCTGTTTCCCGGTTTCTTTTCGGAAGAGGCGGTGTCAGCGGATGAACTGGAGATGATGACGAACGAACTCGTGGCCAGCATCCGCCAGCGGCTGCGTGTCGAGGTGCGGCGCAGCCTGCGGCTGAATGGCGAGAGCGCGGATTACGATGAGGAGGCAGCGAGTCTCGTCTGCCGCTTCTTGATGGGCCTACCGGCAGTGCGGGCGCTGCTGCAAACGGATGTGGAGGCCGCGTACGCGGGTGATCCAGCAGCACGCAGCTTTGAAGAGATCATCCTCGCGTATCCAGGACTGGAGGCGATCGCGATTCAGCGCACGGCGCATGTGCTTTACCAAGAAAACGTGCCGCTGATCCCACGCATGATGACGGAGTGGGCGCACAGCCGCACGGGCATTGACATGCATCCCGGCGCGCAGATCGGCACGCATTTCTTCATTGATCACGGCACCGGTGTGGTGATCGGCGAGACTGCCACTCTCGGCAATCATGTGAAGCTGTATCAAGGCGTGGGCCTCGTCGCACGCTCGCTGGCCGCAGGGCAGGCGCTGCGCGGCAAAAAACGCCACCCGACGCTGGAGGACAACGTCACCGTGTATGCGAACGCCACGATTGTCGGCGGTGATACGATCATCGGCGCACGCAGCACCATCGGCGCGAACGTGTTCATCCTGCAAAGCGTGGCGGCGGACATGGTCTTCGCGCTCGGTGATCAGGAGCACAAGGTGCAGGTTAAAAAGGCGAAGTGACGCATGCTCGATCTCTCCCAGCTCAGCTTCGATTTCTCCGCGCTGCCACGCTGGATGCCCTTCCGCACCGTGCGGGAGCTGGAGCCAGAGGAAGCGCCCGCTGCCGCTGAGGCAATCAAGACGCCCGATGGCCGCGATGCGGAGCTGGAAGCCCAGACGCGTGCCATGTTGGAGGCGCTGGAACTGCCCGGTGTCGCCAAACTGGTCACAGTGAGCTGGAACGCGCGGCTGCGCAGCACAGCGGGCTATGCGCGGTATCCGAGCTGGGCCATCGAGCTGAATCCAAAGCTGCGTGAGTTTGACGGTCAGGTGGATCGCACTTTGAAGCATGAGTTGGCGCATTTGATCGCCTACCACCGTGCCGGACGCCGCCGCATCGAGCCGCATGGCCGCGAATGGCGGCAGGCCTGCGCGGATCTGGGCATCGCTGGTGAAAAGGCGCAGCATCGGCTGCCGCTGCCGCGCAACGAGATCGAGCGCAAGCTCACCTACGCCTGTCCGGCCTGCCAGGCTCCCGTTCATCGTGTGCGCAAGTTCCGCCGCCCAACCGCCTGCCTGAACTGCTGCAACAAGCACGCCGGCGGACAATACGACGGCAGGTTCAAGCTGGCGCTGGTGCGGCAGGCGTAGCCCATGATGTTTTCCACTCCGAAGACCGGCTATAGCGCCACTGTAGAGATGTATCTAGACATCGCAGGCGTGAAACACGACGTCTCACACATGGGGCCGGATTTCATCATCCTCGCCAAGCCAGTGAACTGTTCGCCGTGCGAAGGGATCGTGGGCCTGGCGGTGGACGGCAGACTCAAGCAGTGGCCGGTTCGTCTTCCTGAAGGCATCTCGGAAGGCACAAACCGGGTCAGGACCGCGAAAGCAGCGAAGGCTCTCGACAAATCACAGCGGCAAATGAATGAGGAGGTCGCGAACTTCGCTTTCCTCCAGCGAGGACAGAATCACTTCGATGTCACTCACGCAGACCCCGATGGATAGGAACTGTCGTGCAAAGATCACCGTTGCGAAGCCTCTCCCCGCATTCAGTCGTCGAGCCGGTTCCTCCAGAAAGTCCTGGTCTTGCGTAAACAGCAGCAGGTTCAGCTCCCCGGCGCGATCCAGCAGCAAATCATCCGCCAGAGTCGCGCTGCCATCTTCCTGGGCGGTCAATACATCGAAACCCTTCCGCCTCAGTGCCCGAGTGATCGCCAGCGGCACATGCACATCCATGTACAGTCTGTGGCTCACGACAACTGCTGAGATTTGATCCTGCTGAGCCTTTGCTGGACAGCATGACTGCTAATTTTCTGCAGCAATTCATTCGTCTGCTGCTGCTGTGCCTGCATCTGCGTTTCGATCTCCTCCGTGTGGTCGTAGAACCACGCTAGGCCCGCATAAATCTGCGGCAAGGTCAGATCCGGGTGGTTTTCATGCAGTGTTTCCGCGCTCCACCCATGGCCCAGATGCTCGGTGACGAGATGGACGACCTTGTATGGCGTGTCATCGCTCCACGCCTCGTTGGCGGCGTCTCGCCAGATGTGCGGCATGGCACGAGACTAGGCTCAATGTTTGGTTTGATCAAGCCAACGATCATAACCCTGCTGGATCACAAAAACCGCGCCGTGCGACTCTCCTTGCATTTCTTTACCTGCTCGGGCGTGCCTGCGGCCACGATGCGGCCGCCGTCGGGGCCGGCTTCGGGGCCGACGTCGATGAGGTAGTCGGCTTCGGCATAGACATCGGGGTGATGCTCAATGACGACGACGGTGTGGCCTTCATCGACGAGGCGATGCAGCACGTCGATGAGCTTGGCGACGTCCTGGATGTGCAGGCCGATGGTCGGCTCTTCGATGAGGTAGAGGTTGCGCTTCCCGGCGACTTTGATGCCTTTGAGCTGCTCTTTGATCGTGCGGCCGTCGCCGCTGCGGAGTTCGGTGACGAGCTTGATGCGTTGCGCCTCGCCGCCGCTGAGCGTGGGGCTGGGCTGGCCGAGCTGCAAGTAGCCCAGGCCGGTGTCGGCGAGCAGTTTGAGCGGCCGCGCGATTTTTTGCACCGCCGCGAAGAACTCGGCGGCTTCGGTGATGCTCATGCGCAGCACTTCGCCGATGTGTTTGCCGTTGTATTCGACTTCGAGTGTCGCGGCGTTGAAGCGCAGGCCGTTGCAGGTCTCGCAATGCACGCGGGTGGTCGGCAGGAAGGCCATCTCGACTTTGATCTCGCCGTTGCCACCGCAGGTCTCGCAGCGCCCGCCTTCGGTGTTGAAGGAGAAGCGGCCCGACGAGTAGCCACGCGTCCGCGCCAGCGGCACCTGCGCGAACAGCTTCCGAATGTCATCCCAGATGCCCACATACGTCGCTGGGCAAGAGCGGCTGGTCTTGCCGATGGGCGATTGATCCACCTCATGCACCGTCTGTAGATTTTCAAAGCCGCTGATGCTCTTCCACGCCTTCGTGACCTTGATCTTCGACTTGCTGATCTTCTCGCGCACGGCTGGCGACAGCGCCCCGTGCATCAGCGAGCTCTTGCCACTGCCGCTCACGCCGGTGAGCACGGTCAAACGACCGAGCGGGATGGCGGCATCGACGTTTTTCAAATTGTTCGCCGTTGCGCCAGTCACACGCAGCCAGCCGTCCTTCGCTTTCAACGCAGGCAAGGCACGGCGTTCGCCGCGTGAAGGATGTTTGAGCGGATGTTTCAGGCTTTGTCCGGTCACACTCCGCTTGTTCTTCAGTAGATGCGCCAGCGTGCCTTGCGCGATGACTTCGCCGCCGAATTTACCCGCGCCCGGCCCGAGATCGAGAATCGTGTCGGCACGTCGCATGGTTTCGTCATCGTGTTCGACGACGAGCAGGGAGTTGCCCTTGTCCCGCAGCACCATGAGCGTGTCGAGCAGCTTCTCGTTGTCACGCGGGTGCAGGCCGATGGTGGGTTCATCAAGCACGTACAAGACGCCGCGCAGATTGCTGCCGAGCTGCGCCGATAAGCGAATGCGCTGCGCCTCGCCACCGCTGAGCGTGTCCGCGCTGCGATTGAGCTGGAGATAGCCGAGGCCCACCTCCTGCATGAACTTCAAGCGCTGGGAGATTTCCTTCGTGATGTCGCGGGCGATGATCGACTCGGTGCCGACGAATTTTAGTTTGCCCATGAGCTTGCCCGCCGCGCCCGCTGTGAGCGAGGTGAAGTCCTGAATGGTGCTGCCCTGAAGCTGCACCGCACGGCCGATCTCGTTGATGCGGCTGCCGTGGCAGCTCGTGCAGGTCTGGCGCGGCCCGGCTTCTTCGTCCTCGCTATTGAAACGGCGTTCCTCCTCCATTTCAGCCTCCAGCACGGAAATATCCGGCTGGCGGTCGCTCAAATCGGCTTTGCGACCCACCACCCCAAAGCCACGGCAGTCTTTGCACCAGCCATGCGGACTGTTGAAGCTGAACAAACGCGGGTCCAGCTCTTCAAACGACAAACCGCAGCCGGGGCAGCTCATCTCCGTGCTGAGCACCGGTGTCGATTTGTCTGCCAAGCGCAGCTTGATGGTGCCCTTGCCCATCTTGAGCGCGGCTTCGACCAGCGGGCGCAATGTTTCATCGCTATCGGTCTTGGTGACCTTGACGATCACCGCATCAATGTTGTGCTCCTTGAAGCGTTCCAGGCGTTGAAAGCCCAGCGTCGCGCGGAATTCGCCATCGACGAGCAAGGTCTCGATGCCGTGCCGCTGTGCGTGATCTGCTACCTCATTGTGGAAGCCTTTGCGCGCTTTGATCAGCGGCGCCAGCAGATGCAGCGGCCCTTTGCCCGCCTGCTGTTTCACCGCGTTTAGAATGGCCTGCACGCTCTGCTTTTTCACCGGCCCGGCACAGTGCGGGCAATACTGCGTGCCCAGCTTGGCAAACAGCAGGCGCAGGAAGTGGTAGGTCTCCGTCACCGTCGCCACGGTCGATTTACCACCGCCACGCGAGATGCGCTGCTCGATGGCCACCGTCGGCGGCACACCGGTGATGAGATCCACCTCCGGCTTCTCCATCTGCTCCACAAACGTGCGCGCATACACCGACATGCTGTCGAGAAAGCGCCGCTGGCCTTCCGCAAAAATCAAATCGAAGGCCAGCGATGACTTGCCGGAACCGCTCAAACCTGTGACGACCACGAATTGATCGCGCGGGATGTCGAGACTGATGTTTTTCAGATTGTGCTCGCGTGCGCCACGGATGGAGATCGTGTTCGTAGTTCGGGCTTGAGCCCGTTCTGATTTCGGACGGGCTGAAGCCCGAACTACGAGCCCAGATCCGAGCACCTGCTTGAGATAACGTCCGGTATGCGATGCCTCACACTCCGCGACTTCCTCCGGCGTTCCCGTAATCACGAGGGTGCCGCCGGCACCACCACCTTCCGGCCCCAGATCAATGACCCAGTCGGCGCATTTGATGACTTCGAGGTTGTGCTCGATGACGAGCAGGCTGTGGCCTTCGTTGACGAGGCGTTGCAGCAGTTTCACCAGCAGCGCGATGTCGTCGAAGTGCAGGCCCGTGGTCGGCTCGTCGAGCAGCAGCAGGCTGCCGGAGCCTGGCTGCGCTTTGGAATTTGTGGGGTTCTCGATGAGATGGCTGATGAGCTTCAAGCGCTGCGCCTCACCGCCGGACAGCGTGTTGAGCGGCTGGCCGAGCTTCAAGTAGCCGAGCCCGGCCTCGTTCAGCATTTGCAACTGTGCCACGATCTGCCGGGACTTCTTGGATGATTCAAACAGCGGGCTGCTGAACCACGCCACCGACTCCTCTGCCGTCATGCCGAGCACGTCATGGATGCTGTTGCCATGCAGCAGGATTTTCAGCGCATGCGGCCGGTAACGGCGGCCTTCGCACTCCGGGCAGGTCACATAGAGATCGCTGAGGAACTGCATCTCGATCTTTTCAAAGCCGTTGCCCATGCAGCGCTCGCAGCGGCCTTCGCCGGAATTGAAACTGAAGAAGCCCGGCATGATGCCCTGCGCTTTGGAGTCCTCGGTTTCGGCAAACAGCGTGCGGATGTGATCGAACGCGCCGAGGAAAACGGCAGGCGTGGAGCGCGGCGTGCGGGCCAGCGGTGACTGGTCCACCATCACGATTTCGCTGAGTTTTTCGTGGCCGGTGATCTTGCTCACGCGGCCCGGTTCGTCCTCGCAGACTTCGCCGCGCAGCTTTTGCAGATTCCGGTAGAGCACGTCATGCACCAGCGTCGATTTGCCGGAGCCACTCACGCCCGTGACGCAGCAGAACACGCCGAGCGGGATGTCCACGTCGAGCTTCTTGAGGTTGTTCTGCCGTGCGCCGTGGATCTTCAGCACGTTCGTAGTTCGGGCTTCAGCCCGTCTGGAATCAGAACGGGCTGAGGCCCGAACTACAGAACGCCGCTGGGCCGGCATGGACACTAGAGCGAATCGACTCAGTGGGATGCTATTCTGTTTCGCACTAGCCTCAAAAAGCGCACGCGGATACGGATGAGCAATGAGGTCGATGGGGACGATGTTGTGGTCGTCTGCGCGGGAGAAGTTCTCGGGATTCGCATCGGCGGTCAGGATGGAGTCAGCGGCGCGATACCAGAAGGGTTTGTTGCCAAACTGGCTGAGCATCATGTCCTCGGGCAGGCGGATGAATCCGCACTGTGTCATGAAGGCGTCCACTTCCTCCTGCGTGGGGCGACCGAGATCCACCTCCGTCTGCGAGGTGGCGATGGTGGCTGGTTTGCCTTTGTCCTTGTGGATGTTCTCGACACGGATCGTGTCGCCGAAAAGCAGGTTGTGCGTGCCGAGGCGGAGCAGGTATTCGGACGGCAGCGCGGGACGGAGGCGGAATTTGTTCGACTTGTTGTCGCTGTCCTGGTCCACCACATAGCCGAACTGGCCGTGATTGGTGATCTTGTGAACGACCTGGCTGCCTTCCTGATGAAAAACCTCATGCTCACCGCCACCACCGATGTGCCTGCCGAGATCGCCGGGGGTGGTGGCGTGACGGCTGAGGATGGCTAGCTGGTCATCGAGAAGCCTCTCTCTTTTCGAGCGGCGAGCCCAGCCGAAACTTTCTTGATCAGCTCCGCGGTGGAGTTCTTCGGCGCACGGATGCGGAGTTGGCGCAGTTTTTCCGGATCGGTCTCGAAGCGACGGATCGGCTGAAGTTTGCTGGAGGAGGGCGGTGTAGGCACGGCGGCGGGATTCATCGTCGGAGATGGTGGGGTGGTCGAGTGGTTTTTCGGAACTGGAATGGACGGAACGCCGCTGGGCAGGAATGGGCACGCTTTTCCTCCCGAACAGATAATCTCCCGTCAGCGACTTCACCTTTGCGCCGAGCTTCTCAAGCGGGCCGCTGAAGACGAGTTCGCCGCCTTTGTCGCCGCGACCGGGGCCGATGTCGATGAGGTTGTCCGCGCAGCGCATCACGGCTTCTTCATGCTCCACGACGAGCAGCGTGTTGCCCTTGTCCCGCAGACCCTCCATGACGCCGATGAGGCGGCCGATGTCACGCGGATGCAGGCCGATGCTCGGTTCATCGAGCACGAAGAGTGTGTTCACCAGCGAAGCGCCGAGACAGGTCGTCAAATTGACGCGCTGAAGCTCCCCCCCGCTCAGCGTGCGGGTCTGGCGGTCCAGATTCAGATAACCGAGGCCCGCGCGGTCCATGTAACTGATGCGGCTGGCGATTTCATCGCGCAGCATGGCGGCGGCGTGATCGCCGTCCTTGAGCTGCCAGGATTGCACCAGCGGATGCAGCTCGCTCACGGGCAGCCGCCACAGGTCTGCCAGGGTGTGCGTGCCGATGCGGAAGCTGTGCGCCTCTTTTTTCAAACGTCCGCCGCCGCAGTCGCCGCACTCCGTGTAGGCGCGGTAGCGGCTCAGGAAGACGCGCACATGCATCTTGTAGCTGCGCGATTCCTGCCACTTGAAGAACCCGCGCACGCCATACCACTCGCCGCGATTGTAGGCCTCCTCGGGATCATCCCGCGTGCCTTCGATGAGCCACTTGCGGTCGGCGTCGCGGTAATCTTCAAACGGTTGGTGGATGTCCACGCCACGCTTCCGCGCCGCTTTTTCCAGGTCGAGTTGCGACTCGCCATAGGTGCTGCCTTGAAACGGCCGCACCAGACCTTGATTGATACTCAGAGACTCATCGGGAATCGCCTTGCCCATGTCGAGCCCGAGTGTGCGGCCAAAGCCACGGCAGGTTGGGCAGGCACCCAGGGGGCTGTTGAAGCTGAACAGGCCCGGTGTGGGTGCTGGCAGCGTGATGCCGCAGTCCGCGCAGCTCCAGTCGGTGGAAAAATGCCGCGTCTCGTCGTCGATGCTCGTGGCGATCTTACCTTTGCCGAGCCGGATCGCAGTTTCGACGGCCTCGCTGATGCGGGCGCGTTGTTTGGTCTCCAGCGTGATACGATCCTGTACCACCAGCACCTGCGCGGGCAGTTTGCGCGCGGTGATTTCATCCAGGCGGACGATCTGACCATACAGCCAGACGCGCACAAAGCCCTGCGCTTGCAGGAAGGCCGCGAAGTCGGCCGCAGCCGTGTCCGGTGGCACCGGCACGGGAAACAGGATCAGCGCTTGCTTGCCCGCGTAGTCGTGCAGCAGCGTGTGCAGGATGCTTTCCGCCGTTTCTGGTTTCACCGCCTGCTGACAGGACGGGCACGTCGCCGCAGCGATGCGCGGGAACAGCATCTTCAGGTAGTCATTGATCTCCGTGATCGTGCCGACGGTGGAGCGCGTGCTGCGCATGTTGTTCACCTGCTCGATGGCGATGGCCGGCGGGATGCCTTCGATCGAATCCACCTGCGGCTTGTCCATGCGCTCGAAAAACTGCCGCGTGTATGGCGAAAACGTCTCCACATAGCGCCGCTGCCCTTCTGCGTAGATCGTGTCGAAGGCCAGCGAGGACTTGCCCGAACCGCTCGGCCCCGTGATCACATTCAGCTTCCCCAACGGCAGGTCGAGATCGATCCCCTTCAGATTGTTCTGCCGGGCTCCGCGAATGCGGATGACGTCGTCAGAGAGGGGGCGGTGGGCGGATTTTTTCGGGACACGAGACATGGGGAGCGCGAGATTAACGATACGCTCCCGAGTGGCAAACGGGTGTCTGCGGATTTGGTGTCAGAGCTGCTGCACGAGATGGCGAGGCAATTCCCGCCGCAGCAGGGCGGGCTTGCGATTCAAAGTATGACGTGGCAGAGTCCGCCCCATGACCGCGACTTTGATCATCGATGACGCCGGGCAGATCCATCTGCCGGAGTCCCTGCAGCGTGTCTTCGGTGTGGAGCCAGGGGTGCGCTTGCGTGCCGAGGTGACGGCGGACCGCATCGAGATCGTGAAGGACATTCCGGAGGTGACGGCTGGCGAGATGGAGAATGGCGTGCTCGTGCTGCCCAAGCTGGGTGTTAAAATGGACGTTGCCGCCGCCATTCGGGCCGACCGTGACGAGCAGGCCGACCGTGCGTTGCGTCGATGAATGCCCTGCTGGACAGCTCGGTGTTGATCGCGGCGCTCGCACGCGACGAAGATGGGCATGCAGAATGCTTGAAGCTGCTGATGCAGGGTGAAAACGTTGTCTATGAGCATGCGTTGTTGGAAACATTCTCCACGCTGACCGGTGGCAGGCTCGGCATGAGGGTGGACGCCGACCTCGCGGCGCAGCTTCTCAGCTAGACGGTCATTCCGCGCGTTCAGGCGATTGGACTCGACGCCGATGAGCTTTTGGCCGCGCTGCGACTGGCGAAACAACACGGCGTGCGCGGCGGAGCTGTTTACGATTTCATGCACCGCGTGGCGGCACGAAAAGCCGACGCCAAAGTACTGTTCACGCTGAACCTCACCGACTTTCAAGCACTCAGCCGCGAAGGTGATTTCGAGATTCGACGTCCGTGACATGATAAGCCTCCCTTAGCGCGGCGTTTGTTCGTGCCACCATGAAACGCCTCACTTTCCTCGCCTTGGCCCTCTGCGGCCTGTTTTCCACCATGATCTACGCCGCTGATGACGCACGCGTCTATGAACTGCGCATCTACACCTGCAACGAGGGCAAGCTGGATGCGCTGCTGAGCCGTTTCCGTGACCACACCTGCAAGCTGTTTGAAAAGCATGGCATGAAAAACATCGGTTACTGGGTGCCGGTGGATGAGGAAAACGGATCGAAGACGACGCTGATCTATGTGCTCGAGCACAAGAGCCGTGAGGCGGCGAAGGCGAGCTTCAAGGCTTTCGGTGCCGATCCTGAATGGAAGGTTGCGGCGAAAGCGAGCGAGGAAGGTGGCAAAATCCTCGCCAAAGCGCCGGAGTCCATCTTCATGACACCGACGGACTACTCGCCGCCTGTCGCTGTTTCGAAAGGCGACCAGCCGCGTGTGTTTGAACTGCGTACCTACACCTGCAAGGACGGCAAGCTCGATGCGTTGCACGCTCGCTTCCGCGACCACACGATGAAGCTGTTTTCGAAGCACGGCATGAGCCACTTGGCCTATTGGACACCGACGGATGCGGACAAAGGCGCAGGCACGAAGCTCATCTACATCCTCGCCCACGCCAGCAAAGAAGCCGGGCAGGCCTCCTTCGCCGCATTCCGTGCCGATCCTGACTGGGTGAAGGCCAAAACCGCCAGCGAAGAGGGGAACGGCGGTTCTCTGACCATCGAGCCGCTGACTGAAGGCGTGAAGAGCATCTACATGAAGCCGACGGACTTCTCGCCGATCCAGTAAGCTCGCAACACCGCCCGTCATGCGCCCGTATGCTGCGGGCCATGATTTCCCTTCGCACGCTCTGCTTCGCCCTCGTTGCCACTTCCATCCAAGCCGCCACGCCCACGTTTGAATGGGTCGCGGCCGGCGGCGGGGCAAAGAGTGACAAGACGCGGGCGGTGACGTTTGACCGCGAAGGCAATGTCTTCATGGCGGGAGAAACGACCGACGACGGCACCTTTGGCGATCTCAAACGCACCGGACTCGGCGGGTCGGATTTTTTCCTCACCAAAGTGTCCAAGGAGGGCCGCTTTCTCTGGGTGCGCAGTCTTGGCGGCAGCTTGGTGGACCGGGGTTATGGCGTGGCGACGGATGCGGCGGGCAATGCCTACGTCACCGGCCATTACCAAAGCACCGACGCGCAGGCGAACGGCCAGACGCTGCCGAACGCGGGCGATTATGATGTCTTTGTCGCCAAATACGACCCCGCTGGCACGCTGCGGTGGATCAGGACCGCCGGTGGCAAGGGCTACGACTATGGCCACGGCATCGTGGTCGATTCAAAGGGCGACATCGTCATCACCGGAGCCGTGGCGGGCGAGGCGAAGTTCGGCGATGTCACTGTGAACGCCGGCAGCACCACGCGCCCGATTTTCTGCGCCAAATACGACGCAGAGGGCGCATTGAAATGGGTCAGAACCACGGCGGGCAAGTTCTCCGGCAGCGGGCATGGCCTTGGAGTCGATGGCACCGATCACATCTACATCGGCGGCAGTGGCAGCGGCACAGGGAGCCTGGGGACCGTGGTGCTGGAGTCCAAAACCTCCGCCGGGATCGTCTTGAAGCTCACGCCTGACGGAGAAGGCGTTTGGGCTGCCACGTTGCCTGGAGCACCGAGCGCTGGCTTTCATGAGATCACGGTCGATACCGCCGGCCGCACTTGGTGCGCGGGCATGTTCAAAGGCGAACTCAATGGCGGTCCGATCAAAACCACGGGCGACAAGGACAGCGACGGCGTGCTGGCGCATTTCAGTCCCGAAGGGAAGCTCGTCTGGAGCCACGTCATCCAGGGACCGGCCACCGATTACTGCCTCGGCGTCACCACCGATCACACCGGGCGTTGCTTCGTCACGGGCGAGTTTTCTGCCACCGCCACCTTCGCCGACCAGACGCTCACCTCACAAGGTGCCACGGACATCTACACGGCGGCGTTCAATGCCAAAGGCAGCCTCGAATGGTTGATCCAAACCGGCGGAATCAAGGGTGACAACGCCTATTGCATGGCTTGGCACCCCTCCGGCAGACTAATTTTTTCGGGTGCCTGTGTCGCACCTGTGACATTCGGCGGGCAGACCATGAGCTCTCCCGGCGGGGCCGAGGCCTACGGGGTGGTTTTGCGTCTGAAGTGACGGCGTGGCACTATAATTAGGCTTTATTTGGCCTAAAGTTCGGTTATGCGGCCGATCCCGGCTACAATTCCCCCGTTTGACAGTGGGGACGAAGTGGACACCATGCGCGCCCCTCCGCTTGGGCCTCCCATCCGGCAGAGTGTGAAGAAACAACCCCACCACCGATTGAAGCTCATCACCCTCCTGTGTCTCGCTGCTTTGTGCGCCTCCGCTTTCGCGGAAGAAGTTAAAAACTCAACCACAACGCAAGCCGGCACTCCAGGCCAAATCATTGCAGGCGTTCGTACCACCGCCTACACCCACGACGAAAGCGATCACATCAAGTACGGTGCCCGCAGCGCCGTGGGATCCCAGCTCAAATACGGTCAGTTGCGCAGCGCCGCTGCTGACTGGTCCATCTACCCGGTGGGCACCGTGTTTCAGATCGCAGGCGATCCCTCGCTCTACATCGTGGACGACTACGGCTCCGCCTTGGTCGGCACCAAGACGATCGATCTGTACAAGCCGAGCTTCAGCGCCATGAACCATTGGGGCACGCGCCGCGTGACCATCAAGGTCATCAAGTGGGGTTCCTTCGAAAAGAGTCTCGCCATCCTGAAGCCCCGCGCCTTCAAGGCTTCCCACATCCGCAAGATGGTCGCCAGCATCGAAGCCCGCGCGGCCTGATCCCCTCCCTCCCAAAACCTGAATCCAGGTTCAGCCACGTAACTGCCTCGTCAGTTCCGTGGTTTTTTTGTTTGGGCCGATCAAAATAGCTGACAACGGCAAGGAAGTGAATCATCCCGCTCAACGCCATGAAACATGTAACTATCGTTGTATTCTCGCTCTGTCTGTTGATCGGCGGTTCATATGTGTATTCGCAACGGAATGCTCGAAACGACTTCTATGAGTTTTGCACCACGCAGGCTTATGGGTGGCCTTACCCGTGGAAAATCGACAATTGTGAATGTGAGGGGAAAGGAGGGCGGGCGGAATTGGATCCTTCAGCGCACTATTGGAATGCTGGCGTTGTACTTGTTTCCGCGTTCGTTGCCACAGGCTGCTTTCGTCTGCTGCTCAAGGCTTGCTTGTGATCGAAAGATTTTCTCTCGCCTTTAGCCACCGCTTTCCGCTAGCCTTCGCGTTTTCTTGCCATGGAAACGCCGCTTTCGCCTCTCGACTTCTCCCGCCGTGCCCGCCGCTTGTATGCTGACCGTGAGGCGGTGGTGGATGGCGAACGTCGCTTCACCTACCGCGAGTTCTTTGGGCGCTGTGACCGCTGGTCCGCCGCGTTGCAACAGCTTGGTGTGAGGCTCGGTGACCGCGTGGCCACCATCGCGCCGAACACGCATGCGCATCTGGAGGCGTTTTATGCCGTGCCGCAGATCGGCGCGGTTATCGTGCCGATCAATTTCCGGCTCACGGCGGCCGATTTCGCCTACATCTTGAAGCACAGCGGTGCTCGCGTGGTGTGTGTGCATGCCGATTACCTCGATGCGGTCGATTCCATCCGCGATCAGGTGCCCGGCGTGGAGCAGTTCATCGCCTTGTCCGGCCAAAAAGCCGGTTGGACCGACTACGAGGCCACTTTGGCGGCTGCTGCGCCTGATTTCGTCGCTGCCGATGTCTGCGAGACGGAGATGATCGCGTTGAATTACACCAGCGGCACCACGGCGCAGCCGAAAGGTGTGATGGTCACGCACCGCAACACGGCGCTGAACATTATGGGCCACCTGATGCACACGCGCATCACGGCGGCGGATCGCTACCTGTGGGTGCTGCCCATGTTTCATGCGAACGGCTGGTGCTTCGTGTGGACGATCACCGCCGTCGGCGGCACCCACGTCTGCCTACCGAAGGCTGATCCGCGCCTGATTTTTGCCGCTATTCGTCAGGAAGGCGTCACTCTGCTCTGCGCCGCTCCCACGGTGCTCATCGGCATCGCCAACGCGCCAGCAGAATGTCGGCAAAACATCCCGCGTGGTGTCCGCGTCTTCACCGCCGGCGCACCGCCCGCTGCGGCGACCATCGAGCGCGTGGAAGGCGAGCTGGGCTGGGAAATCACGCACGTCTATGGCCTCACCGAGGTCTCGCCGATTGTCACCATCAGCGAGTCGCGACCTGAGCATGCCACTTTGAATCCCGCCGCTCGTGCGGTCATCAAATCACGCCAAGGCGTCGAGTACCTCGCGAATGCCGAGGTCCGCGTCGTGAATGACGACGGCAACGAGGTCGCGCAAGACGGCGCGAAGATGGGAGAGATCATCATTCGCGGCAACGCGGTGATGAAAGGCTACTACAACGACCCCGAGGCCACCGCCAAGGCCATCCGCGACGGCTGGTTTTACAGCGGTGACGCCGCCGTGGTGCATCCCGACGGCTACATCGAAATCCGCGACCGCTGGAAGGACATCATCATCAGCGGCGGTGAAAACATCTCTTCCGTCGAGGTTGAGGGTGTGCTTCTGCGCCATCCCGCCGTCCAGGAATCCGCCGTCGTCGGACTGCCGCACGAAAAATGGGGCGAAACCCCGCAGGCATTCATCGTGCTCAAACCCGGCGCTGAAATCATGCCGGAAGACTTGCGCCAGTTTTGCCGCGATCACTTGTCGCACTTCAAAGTACCGCACGGTTTCGAATTCATCGCCGAACTGCCCAAAACCGCGACCGGGAAGATCCAGAAGTATGTGCTGCGTGGCGGGCGGGCGAATATCACGCGGCAGTGAGCGGGCCAATCACAGCAAATCCAGCGCCAGATCGAGTGCGCGGGCGGAATGGGTGAGCGCACCGACGGAAATAGCGTTCACGCCGGTAGCGGCGACTTCCTTGATCGTTTCGAGCGTGATGCCGCCGCTGGCTTCGAGCCACAGCTTGCCGTTCACGAGTTGCACGGCGGCACGCTGCTGGTCGGGGGTCATGTTGTCGAGCAGGAGCATGTCCACGCCGTCGAGGGTGAGAAAATCGGCGACCTGCTGCTGCGTGGCGGCTTCGAGCTGGATGCGCACGCCGGGGCGTTCGGTGCGCAGGGTGTGAATCGCGGTTTGAAGCGCTGCCAGATTGCCATTGGCGGCCAGGTGGTTGTCTTTGACCATCGCATGGTCGTAGAGGCCCATGCGGTGGTTGGTGCCGCCACCGTGAAGGACGGCGGCTTTTTCGAGTAAACGCCAGCCTGGGGTGGTTTTGCGCGTGTCCCAGACCTGGACGGGGTGCGGCTGCACGGCATCGACATAGCGTTTCGTCAGCGTGGCGACGCCGCAGAGGCGCTGGAGGAAGTTCAGCGCGGTGCGTTCCGCTGTGAGCAGCGAGCGGGTGCTGCCTGCGGCTTTGAGCAGGATGCTCCCCTGCACAAAAGAGCCGCCGTCGGGAATGCAGATTTCCACTTCGAGCGTGGGGTCGATTTGATGGAACACTGCGGCGGCGATTTCCGCCCCGGAGACGATGCCTGGCTCGCGGGCGACGATTTCGGCCCTGGAACGAGCATCAAGCGGGATGAAGTAAAGGGAGGTGACATCGCCGGTGCCGACATCTTCGGTGATGGCGGCATGGATCAGGGCAGAAACAGAGGGGTGCATGAGGGAAAGAAGCTAGCGCGGAGGACACAGGTTGCCAGCGTCGGGAAAAACAGGTTGCCAAATCGGGTGAACTGTCCATCTTGCCCGCCCCTCGCCCCCGGCCTGACTGATTCACGGCCTGCGATGCGCGGATTTTAGGAGCGTGTCATGAGCAACATCATCGAAAAGATCAATCAAGAGCAGTTGAAGAAGGAAGTCGCCACTTTCAATGTGGGCGACAGCGTTAAAGTCCACACTCGCGTGGTGGAAGGCGAAAAAGAACGTATCCAGCTCTTCGCAGGCATCGTCATCGCCCGCAAAGGCTATGGCATCAACGAAGCCTTCACCGTCCGCAAGATTTCCTATGGCGAAGGCGTGGAGCGTGTGTTCCCACTGCACAGCCCGAAGGTGGCGAAGATCGAGGTCACCAAGATCGGTCGCGTCCGCCGTGCGCGCCTGCATTACCTGCGGGAGCGTCAGGGCAAGGAAGCCATGTCCGTGAAGGAAAAGGTGCAGTCCAACGTTGGCTGAGCTAAATTCAGCGAATTTAATTCATGAAAAAGGGGAGGGCTGCAAAGCCTTCCCCTTTTTTCGTGATTCGTTTCCGGTTTGAACAGGACGGGGTTCTCCGTCCTGTTCGCATCAACCGTGCGTTATTTCTTCTTCTTGCCCATGACCAGGGTCAGCAGCAGCACCACGATCACCACGCCCATGCCGATGTAGAGCAGGGTGTTGGTGTCCATACCTTCTTCAGCGGAAGAGGGCATCGGCTCAGCCGGGGCTGCCTGTGGCTGCTGCGGGGGGGGATAATAACCTGCTGGAGGCGGTGTCGCTCCTGGGGCTGCCACGGGGGCAGGGTAAGTGCCTGGAGCAGGAATAGCTCCAGGCTGTGCGACAGGAGCGCCGACGGCGGGAGCAGGAGCAACCGCTCCGGGTGCAACTCCTTGCGCCCCCGGTGCTGGCATGGTTCCTGGCGCTGCCGGGACAGGGGCGGCTGCGGTGCCACCGCCTGCAGCGGCAGCGAGGGCGGCGGCCACGCGGGCATCCATCCCTGGATCAGTGTTGCCAGCGATGGCTGATGAGCCGCCAGCCACAGTGGGCGCACCGCCGGGTACCTGTTGCTGAGCAGTCAGCATGGCAAGCTGCTGTTGGGCGTAGGCATAGCGTTGGCGATAGGTCTGGAACACGGACTGGTAGAACTGCATGCTGGTGGGGTCCACCCCAGCGGCGGCGGTTTCACCTGCGAGGATGGCCTCTGCCATCTTTTTCAGCTCCTCGGCATCCTGGGCAGCCTTGCTGTCCGCGCTCATGAGGCGTGCAATGGCCTCATTGACTTTGCCGATGGCAGCGGTGTCGATGCCCTTGAGACGGGTTTTTTCGGTGACAATGTTGGCAGAAAGCGTCTTCAGGCTTGGCAGATCGTACTTGTAGGGGGTGTACCACTTGCTGGCCTTGCGTTCCAACTCGTAGGTGGTCTTCCACTGCTCGGTTTCACGCTCAATGGCGCTTTTGGTGCGGCTGAGATCCGGCTCGATGAGTTTTTTGATGCTCTCATCACGCATTTTCTGCAAGGTCGGCTGATCTTTGATCATCTGCTCGATCTGCGCGTCGAATTTCGTCAAAATGGCGAGCGCGTCCTCGACGGCCTTGGGATAATAGATGGAGGCGATGTAACCACCGCGTGGATTGGACAGCTTGTCGAATTCCTTGAGCGCCTCAATGTAATCCTTGGCCATCATTTTTTCCAGCATGGCGGCCCGCAGGCCATAAGCCTTGATGTTGAGGCTGTCCGCTTTGGCCTGTTCAGGAGTCAGCCAGCGGCCCTCCATCTTGATGCCCCCGGCGACGACTTTTTCTTTCTCCTCCTGCACTTCAGCCACCATTTTTTCGACCTCGGCGGCCTCCTTGGTGCCGGGATAGCGGTTCACAAACGGACGCAGGCGGTCCTGGATGAGCTGCTCGTATTTCTCCGCCGTCATGAGATCCACCGTGGGCAGCAGCGCCTTCAGCTCAATGAACTCCACCTCCTCCGGCTTCTGTTTGAGAATGCCGCCTTCAGCGATGTCGGTGCGGAGAATGTCCTTTTCGTCCCAGATCTTCGGCGTCAGCTTGTAGCGCATGCGGATGGACTGCGGCGTTTCGGAAAGGATGTTGCCCTCCAGCGTTTTGCCATCTTTGAGCGTCACCATGTCAGCGTGGACAAAACCGGTGCTGCAAACAAGGGCAAGGAAGGCAGATTGGAGGCGGCTCAATTTCATGGATGTTGCGGTTGGGATGAGGGTACGTGGAAAATAGCGAGGCGCATCAATTAGCGCGAGTTTTGAGAAATAACTCAAAACCATGCCACGAGTAAAGAACGAACCTATTTTTCCGTCGTTTCTCTGCATTCAAGGCTGCTGGACGCGGCGTTTGAGCACGATGCGCTTGAAACGGGCGCTGCCGTCTTGGCTCACGCTCATGACACCGGTATCCTCGGCGAAGACGTTGTGGATCAGGCGGCGGTAGTAGCTGTTCATCGGCGGCAGGTCGGCGCTCTGGCCGGTGGCACGCACGCGCTCGCCCAGTTCCTTTGCTCGGGCGACCATCTTGTCCTCCCGCATGGAGCGGTAGAACTCCACGTCCACACGGATGCGCGGGGCGTCCTTGATGTGGCGCTGCAAAATGCGGTTCACCAGATACTGGATGTCGTCCAGCGTCTCGCCACGGCGGCCGATCAGCGTTTCCGAGTCGTCGGTGAGCAGTTGCAGCGTGGGGCCGTCAGGACCGTTGTCCTCCTCGATTTGGACGACAAAGCCCAGATAACCGAGCATGGTGTCGAGAATGTGGCGGGCGTGTTCGAGGGGCGTCATGGGCGGCTAGCCTCCAAGGCGGGGCGGTTTTGGGCCTTTTTTCTTATCCTTATCTTTTTGGCCCGGCGTGCTGAAGAAGGGATTCTGCGACGGCGGCCCCTTGGGTGCCACCTTGTGCGTCACTTTTTCCAGTTTCGGCTCCGGCATGTAGAGCTTCATGATCCAGGTCTGGGCGATGCTGAAAATGTTCTGCGTGGACCAGTACAGGGCCAGCGCGGCGGCGAAATTGTAGCAAATGAACAGGAAGAAGACGGGCATCAGCATGAAGATACGCTGCTGCATCTTGTCTGTGGTCGCAGGCTGCGGGGTGAGCTTCATCTGCGCCACCATCGTCAGGCCCATGATGAGCGGCAGGGGATTGATGTCGAAACCGTAGAATTGCGTGACCGTGTCCGCCGCAGAAAGGTCATGCACCCATAGGAAACTCTGCCCGCGCAACTCGGCGGCGTATTCCAGCACGCGGTAGAGTCCGAAGAAGATCGGAATCTGCAAAAACATCGGCAGGCAGCCGCCCAGCGGGTTCACGCCGTAGTCCTTGTAGAGCTTCATCACCTCCATCTGCTGCTGCTGTGGGTTGTCCTTGTTCTTTTCCTGCAGCTCCTTCATCATCGGCCCCAGCAGGCCCATGCGTTTCATGGTCGAGGTGGACTTCGCATGGATCGGCCAGATGCAGATGCGCACAAAAATCGTCAGCAGGATGACGGACAGGCCCCAGTTGCCGGTGAAGTCGTGCATCCAGCGCAGAACCCAGGAAAGGAAGATGCTGATCGGTTTGAACCAGCCGTAAAACATCGCAAAACTGCGCTGCTTGCCGATCTTGCTCAGGCGGTCGTACTCCTTCGGGCCGAGGTAAATCTGATAGTTCTCGGTGACGGACGCTCCTGGTGCCAAGTCCACGGGTGGCAGGCCCAGTGCGGCATCGCAGGCGTGGTCTTGGATGTCGGCCTTGTCGGCGTGCGCCTTGTCAATCGGCTGCGCCAGCTTGCGCTGGGTGGCCCAGAACTTCCCCGGAGCATCCTTGGGTCCGGTGCGGGTGATGATGTGGGTGTAGAAACGGCCCATCACCCCGGCGTAGCGCAGGGCGGAGAAGGATTGGCGGAATTCTGTCTTTGCCTCGCTGAACCAGCCCTTCCCGAAGTAGTCGGCCATGTGGTAGTCCGCATCGCCGGAGTTGTTGTAGAAAAAGCCTTCGTAGCGGGCGTCGTCATGCTTCAGGGCGTTCGAAGCACCCGCATACAGATAGTATTCCTCGGAGCGGTGTTGGGCTTCGCCGGTGTTCTTGAACGTGATCGCAAGGTCGATCAGATGCTCGTCGCTCTCAGCGCCCTCGGTCAGCGTGTAGGTCTTCGTCACCACGATGCCCTCAGCGCTGGTACCTTCAAAGGTCGCGCTTTTGTCGCTTTTCGCGGTCAGCTTGTATGCGATCACATCCAGTCCGCCTGGCTCACGCCGCAGCGCGCCGATTGGCTCCAAGCCGTTCTGGTTCATCGTCACACGGTCCGTGCCAGCCAGCACCGCACGGGCGATGCCGCCGCCTTTGGAGCTGAGCTCAAAGGTGACGCTGCCTGCGGTGAGCGCATGCGTCTCCGCAGGAATCTCGGGAACTGCTGGCACGACGGCAGCAGGCGTCGCGGTCGCGGAGCCGGGAGTGATGGCAGTAGCCGGAGTATTGGCCTCCGCAGGCTGCTTGGCGATTTCCTCCTGCTTTTTGCGCGCCGTCTCGGCCTGCGCCAGCTTTTGGTTTTCCTGCATGTAGTGCCAGTTCACCCCCATGAGGATGACGCACAGCGTGATAACGATCCAACCTTTACGGTCCATGAAATTAGAGAGGGGTGAGAGGAGAGTGTGAGAACAATGACGAATGCAGAATGACGAATGCAGAATGGCATTCGTGCCTGCGGGTGTGCAGTCGGGTGGGATTCGTCATTCTGGTTTCGTCATTGTTGTTTCGTCATTGTTGTCCGGCACCGGATCATGCCCATGACCACCCCAGGGATGGCAGCGACCGATGCGGCACAGGCCCAGCCAGCTTCCGCGCAGCGCGCCGCGTTTTTCCACGGCTTGCAGGAAATACTCCGAGCAGGTCGGGGTGAAGCGGCAGCCCGAGCCGGGGCCGCCGAACGCATGAATGACGGGAGAAATGAACAGTTGATAGCCACGGATGAAAATTCGGATGAGCCATTTCATGGGGTGGCGGCAGCAGTCGGTTTGAGCAACTGCATGCGCCGTGCCAGCCGCAGCCAGTCTTGTTCCAGTGCAGCCAGTGTGGCCTGCGGGGCACGCCAGCGGGCGATGATCACCAACTGCCAGCCGGGGGCGATCTCCGCACGGTGTGCGCGGACGATCTCACGCAGGAGGCGGCGGATGCGGTTGCGCACCACGGCATTGCCCAGTCTTCCCCCGGTGATGAGGCCAAACTGGAACTCCGCCAGTGTTTCCACCCGCAGCACACCCAGCACCAGAAATTTTCCGGCCTGACTGCTGCCCTGTGCCTTCACCCGCGCGAAGTCACGCGCGAGTTTCAGCCGCAGGTTCGAGGGAAGGCGCATGGGGGAGCGCGCCGCAGTGGCGTTTAGGCGTGCTGCTGGACGTGGCGCTTGAAGTGGATTTCCACGCCCTTCGGCAGGAGACGTTTACGGCCGGCGCGGCGGCGACGGCGCAGGATGTCGCGGCCATTCGCGGTCTTCGTGCGGGCGCGGAAGCCAAACTGCTGCTTGCGCGTGCGTTTGGATGGTTGGTAGGTCCTGAATGTCTGGCTCATGTGCGTGTGGGGTGGTGAAAAAAATTTTGAAAATATTAGCTCAGACCGGACAAAAAACGGCCTCCCCTCGAAAAGGGGGCGCGAAACTAGCGGGAGCCGCCCATTTGTCAATCAAGCGATCAATTCGCTTAAAAATCTCTGTTTTCGGCGTTATGCCTCGGCCATGAAAATCCTCTTCGCCGCCTTTGCCCTGCCTCTCATCGGTTTTGCCGCCGAACCCCCGCCCGTCATCCCGCTCTGGCCCAATGGTGCACCGGGTTCTGAGGCGTACGCCGCAGTTCCTGAAAAAACCGAGGGCAGCAACGTCGTCAGCGTCCACAACCCCAGCATCACCCCGTTTGTCCCCGCTGCGGACAAGGCCACCGGCACCGCCGTCATCATCTGCCCCGGTGGTGGTCATTCCAAACTCTGCCTCGGCCATGAAGGCTACGCCCTCGCCGAATGGTTTCAGCAGCGCGGCATCGCTGCCTTTGTGCTGAAATACCGCCTCGCCCGCGAACCCGGCAGCACCTACACTATTCAAGATCACGCCATGGCCGACACCCGCCGCGCCATCCGCCTCATCCGCAGTCGTGCCGCTGAATGGAACCTCAAAACCGACCGCCTCGGCATCCTCGGCTTCTCCGCCGGCGGCGAATTGGCTGCCTTTGCCGCCATGACGAATGATCCCGGCCAAAAAGACGCCGCCGATCCCATCGTGCAGCAGTCCAGCCGCCCTGATTTCCAAGCGCTCATCTACCCCGGCACTTCCGGCCTCTTCAACGCCGAAAAAGGCCTGCCCCCGCTCTTCATCGCCGCCGGTTACAGCGATCGCCCTGACATCGCCGAGGGCATGGCTACTCTCTACCTCAAATACAAGGCCGCCGGCGTGAAAGCCGAGCTGCATATCTTCGCCAACGCCGGTCACGGTTTCGGCTACAAACCCGACGCCAAACCCAGCGCCGCCGCCCGCTGGCCGGAACGTTTTACCGAATGGCTCACCGATAGCGGTTTACTGCGTTAAGGCCGCGCTGATGACCCGAGTGTTTTTTTTCTGCTGCGGGCGACATGGATCGCAGAGTACATGATGATGGAGAACGCAGAAAGTGCAGCGCCGAAAACGAGAATCTGCCGTGCGAAATGGAGCCGCTCGACGAGAAAAGGCTCATACTCGATCAGGGAATGAATACGCAGCAGTGCTATGACGGCGGCAAGCAGGAAGGGGCAAAGAGCGAGGCTAAAGACGCCCGAAAAGTAGGGAGACGCTGCCATGCGACGCCGAGCCAATAGCGGCACCATGATGGCGGCTGCGGTCATGCCCAGCATGAGCAGACACTCGAAACCGTCTCCGGAAAAGATGCGCTCAGTCCACGAAGAGTGGACTTTCATAGCGAACGTGGTCGAATTATTCATGGGCAGGATACGCGCTGGAAGCGTTTAACATTGTTCCAGCATTTTTACGGCTGTGCGCCCGGGTGAGTGAAAAACAACGCGTCTGTCCCGCCAATGCCGGGGGATGGAGGCGGCAGGACATGTTGCCTCGGCATCTTTTTGCCGTCACTGGCTCACCGAGCTTGCCCACGGCGGGGTTCTCTGAAACAATGGGCCAGCATTTTCCATTTACTGCCTGTGAAACCTGACCCGGCCAAGCCTGCTCCCTCATCCGCCGAAGGCGAGTCTTCCAAATACCAGCCGCCAGCGGAGCCGGCGACGGGGAATATCACGCTGGGGCCGGAGGATGTGACCATTGCCATCCCCAAACTTCCGGCGAAGGCACCGGCCGCCCCCACGTCACCGTCTGATGCAGGATTGAGCACGGGGAACGTCACGTTGGGACCGGAAGATGTCACCATTGCCATCCCCAACCCGAGTCGCTCCTTGCCTGCGGCGACGATGGGCGGACAACAGTCGCCAGGGTTGAGCACGGGGAACGTCACCCTGGGGCCGGAAGACATGACCATCGCGATTCCGACCGGCAATAGAACGGGAGCTGTGGCGGCGACTCTGCCGGGCGCGGCGACGATTCAAAGCCATGGCGGGCTGCCGGTGGCGACCGCGTCGTCCATGGCCTCGATGGGCAGCACTTCCAAGCCGCGTTCCCACATGGAGTCGCTCACGGGCAATGACGGCTGGATCGGCGACCGCTACCGCTTGCTGGACAAGCTGGGCGAGGGCGGTTTCGGCGTGGTTTATCGGGCGGAGCAGGTGAAGCCGATTCACCGTATCGTGGCGATCAAAATTGTGAAGGCCGGGGTGGCTTCGGCGGACATTCTGGGCCGTTTCGCCATCGAGCAGCGCACGCTGGCGATCATGGAGCATCCGAACATCGCCCGCATTCTGGACGCGGGCGAGACGGACATCGGCGCGCCCTATTTTGTGATGGAGATGGTGAAGGGCCGCTCCATCACCAGCTACTGCAAGCAGAACGCCCTCGACCTGCGGCAGCGGCTGGCGCTGTTCATCCCCGTCTGCCGTGCGGTGCATCACGCGCATCAGAAAGGGATCATCCATCGCGACATCAAGCCCGGCAACATCATGGTGATGGACGAGGCGGGCAAGGCCGTGCCGAAGGTCATCGACTTCGGCATCGCGAAGGTCATGGAAGGCGAAGGCTCCGGCCACACGATTGCCACCGGTGTCGATCAGCTCGTCGGTACGCCGGGCTACATCAGCCCAGAGCAGATCGAAAACGGCAGCTCGCATGTGGACACGCGTTCTGACGTGTATGCGCTCGGCGGGGTGTATTTTGAGCTGCTCTGCGGCAGGGCGCTCATCACGCCTTCCGACATCGCGCAGAAGCCCATCCACGTCTTGCTGCGCGACTTGGCGGAGAAAGATCCGCCCAAACCCTCCACCATCGAGCCTTCGGTTCAGGGCGATCTCGACTGGATCGCGCTCAAGGCTCTGGAGCGTGATCCGAACCGCCGCTACGGCAGCGCGGACGATCTGGCAGATGACATCACGCGCTATTTAAATTTCGAGCCGATCACCGCCCGCCCGCCAAGCCGCCGCTACCTCATCGAGAAGTTCGTGCGTCGTCACCGTGTCGGTGTCGCGGCTGCGGCGGCCATCGCCTTCGCCGTCATCACCGGCGGCATCACCAGCACCGCGATGTATTTCAAGGCGGAGCGCAACCGCGTCGAGGCCGAGCTGGGCCGCCAGAACCTGCGCAAGTCCTACAGCCGCTCCGATGAGCAGATGGCGCGGCAGTTCACCGAACGCGGCCAGTACAATGACGCGGTCGCCTTTCTCGCCCGCTCGTTGCGCACGGATGACACGAACGACCTCGCCGCCACGAACCTGCTCTCCCTGCTGGCGAACGTGCATCTCATGCGCCCCGACATCGCCCCGCTGACGCTGCCCGAAGGCGCGCTCCAGGCCACCAAGGTCGCCGTGAGCCGGCAGGCGGAGGTGGCGCTGGCCGTTTGCACAGTATTGCCGAAGATTCTGCCCGCACCCGTGCAGGCGGAGTCGGCCAAGAGTGAAATCATCGCCACCTGGGACCTGAAAACCGGTGAGCGCACCGATCATCCGGTCGCTCCTGGCATGACGATCACCACCCTTGATGTGACACCCGACGGCACGCACGCGGTGATCACGCGGGATGACGGCAACGTGGAGCTGTGGACGCTCAAGGACGGCAAACGGCGCAATCTCCAGCCGCGCCTGCCAGTCATGGTGACCTGTACCGCCTTTTCAGGAAATGGTGCCAAACTGCTGGTCGGCAGCGAGACCGACCCGACCGGGCAGGGCACCATCCACGTCTGGGATCTGCGCCAGCCGCAAGATCCCGCCAAGGTGTTGCGGCAAAAAGGCGCGGTGGCTGAGATCGCGGTGGATCGCAGCGGCATCTTTGCCGCCAGCATTTATGGTGGCGATCCCATCAACGCCCAAGGAGACGACGGTGCCGCCACGACTTGGGATCTGCGCCTGGGTCAGCCCGTGGGTGATCCTATCGAGGTGGACAAAGGTCTGCTGCATGTCGCCATTGACGCTGAGCGCGAAATCATCGCCCTGGGGATGGCCAGCGGCATCGTGTACGTCGGCAATTTCCGCAACGGCGGCGAGGTCATACCCCCACTCACGCATCCTTCGTCCGTGACCGCACTGGGTTTCAGCGCAGATGGCAAATCTCTCGTCACCGGCGACGGGGGCGGCTATGTTTACGTCTGGAATGTGGGCAACGGCCTGCTCCGCTTCCCCACCCGTCGGCATGACGGCGCCATCATCCGCGCCACACCCGTCGCCGACACCAATCTCGTCGCCAGCGTGTCGCGGCATGGGGAGGTCAGCGTGTTCGACATCCAGACCGGGGCGCTCATGTTCTCGCGGTTGCAGCAGGCGGTCCAGGATGTCCAGATCAGTTGGGACGGCTCCACCTTGGTCTATGCCCCGAACGGTCTGGCGGAGGTGCAGGTCTGGGACATTCACCAGCGCATGTCCGGGCGCCGGTTTGTGGATGTCCTCCAAAAGGAGCTGATCAGCCGCATCAAGGGGCCTGAAGAATCGCCGCAGCAGTTGCGTTTTTCCGAGGCCGGCGGTGCCAACCGCCAAAAATCCATGTATGCCGCCGCTGATCCGGACGGCACCGTGTTCCTCTACGATGCCAAAACGCTCAAACCGCTGGGCGACCCGATCGTGCATGCACCGGCGGTCGGCGCGGTGACGCTGACCCAGGATGAGAAGCTGCTCATCAGCTCCGGCCGTGACCGCACCGTGCGTGTCTGGGACATCGCCACCCGTCAGAACATCGTCAGCATGAAACACGACACTTTTGTGCCGGTGCTGGCACTCAGCCCGGATGACGAGCGCCTAGTCACCGTCACCGATGACGGCGAGCTGCGGGTCTGGAACATGCGTACTGGCGACTGCCTCACGCCGGGCATTCGCGACACGCCGCGTGAGCGCAGCGATCAGGAGGGCATCGTCGTGGCCCGTGTATCCGACGACGCCCAGAGCATCCTGTTTCGCGTCTCCGGCCATGGCTTCTTCAGCGCGCCCATGCCGCCGAAAGACACCGTGCTGCCGGAATGGTTTCTCAAATTTGCCGAAGGACTCGCCCGCCGCCATCTCACCGCCAATGGCCGTGTCGAAGAGGTGTCTTTGGACGACTACGAGGCCACCATCGCCGCGATTCCCAAGACCGCCGCCGCAGGCGAGGAAACCGCCTTCCGCTGGGCCAAATGGCTGCTGGCTCCCACCGCCACGCGCCCGCTCTCACCGGTGGATGAGCAGCCGTTCGAGGACTACCTGCTGGCTCTCAAGAAAGAAGGCTCGCCCGCCGCCGCCCGCGAACTCCTGCGCTACCGCCCCAACGACAAGGAAGCAGTCGAGCGGGCCAAATCACTGGCACCCGCACCGTCGAAATAAAGCCCTCCAGAAAACCTCACGCGGCGATCACCGCCGCGCGGGCGTTTTCCTCCGCGCCGGTTTTCTCCAGATAGTAGGCGTAGTCGCCGGAGTAGGGGGTCACGATGCCGTCGGAGATGTGCAGCACCTTGGTGGCGAGGTTGCGGATGAAATGCACGTCATGGCTGATGAAGACGAGCGTGCCTTCGAATTTTTGCAGCGCCAGAATGAGGCCTTCAATCGCCCAGATGTCCAAGTGCGTCGTCGGCTCGTCCATCAGCAGCAGGTTCGGCGGATCGACGAGGAATTTGACCAGATTGACGCGGCTTTTCTCGCCACCACTGAGCACGCGGCACTTTTTATGCACGTCCTCACGCTTGAACAGGAAGGAACCGAGGATGCTGCGGGCCTCGTCCTCGCGAATCTCCGGCGCGACGCGTTTCAACTCCTCCAGCACGCTGCAATCGGGGTCTAGCGTGTCGGCGCGATGCTGGGAGAAGTAGCCGAGTTTCAAATTCGTGCCCAGTTTGCGCTCGCCCTGCTGAAATGGCACCTCGCCGGCCAGAATCTTGATCAACGTCGATTTACCGGAGCCGTTTGGCCCCACCAGCACGGTGCGTTCACCGCGTTCGACTTCGAGATCGAGGCCGCGATAGACCTGCTTCGTGCCGTAGGCCTGATAGAGGTCCGTCAGCGCAATCAAGCGCTGCCCGCTGCGCTGCGGCTGCGGGAAGTTGAAGCGGAAGCCTTTGCGCAACGGGCGCGGCTTGTCGAGTTTGTCCATCTTCGCGAGCTGCTTCTCGCGGCTTTGCGCCTGCGAGGCTTTTGACGCCACGGAGCGGAAGCGGTCGATGAACTCTTGAATCTGCTCGATCTCCTTTTGCTGGTTTTTGTACGACTGCATCGCGCGCTCCCAGTTCGCCTCACGCTGCTGCAAGTGCTCGCTGTAGTTGCCCTGATAGGAGACCAGTTTGGCCTCATCAATCTCATACACAGACTGCACCAGCTCATCCATGAAGTCGCGGTCATGCGAGATCATGAGGACCGCGCCGGGGTAGTTCTTCAAATAATTGCGGAACCACATCAGCGCGACGAGGTCGAGGTGGTTCGTCGGTTCATCCAGCAGCAGCAGGTCCGGCTCCATGACCAGCAGCCGCGTCATGTGCGCGCGCATCACCCAGCCGCCGCTGAACTCCCGCGCGGGCCGCGCAAAGTCCTCCTCCTTGTAGCCCAACCCCTTGAGGATGCGTTTGGCCTTCGCCTCGGTCTGTGGGTCTTGTAGTGCGTCATGCTTGGCATGCGCTTCAAAGTATTCCGGGCTGGAGACGTCACCCGCCGCTTCGAATTCGCGCAACGTTTTTTCTAGCGCCTCGATTTCGCCCGCCTTGCCCGTCGCCACCTCCAGCACCGTCTCATTCCCGACGGGTTCGCTCTCCTGCGGCAGGAAACCGATGGTCGTCCACTCATCGCGGATGATTTCCCCGGCGTCCGGCGTGTCGGTTTTGAGGATCAGCGAGAACAGGGTCGATTTGCCTGCGCCGTTTGGCCCCACCAGAGCCACGCGCTCGCCGTAGTTGATGGTCATGGACGCGCCGCTGAACAGCGTGCGTGCATTGAAGGTCTTGGTGACGTCGCGGATGGTAAGCATGAGGGGGACGGATGACGTAGGGCAGGCAGCGCCGGTTGCAAGGCGAAGGATGTATACGGTGCCCGATCCAAGCGGCGCTACTTCACCGCCAGCACTTCGCGCGGCTGGTGCTCGGTGAGGATTTTGGACAGCGGCACTTCGACCGCATTCTCGCGGCCCAGGAACTCCAGCAGGATGCGCACGCGGTCCGCGCCGCTGAGCATCGCGTTCACGATGCCCTTTAGGCCGCGCATCGGCCCCTCGGTCAGTTCCACGATGTCGCCCACCTTCACGCCGACTTTCACCTCCTGAATTTCTTCATTTTGCATCTCCTTGCGCAGTTCTTCGATGACGCGGTCCGGCACCGAGGTGCGGGCACCGCCGAAATCCACCACGCGGATCACACTTTGGGAATAATTCACCGCGCGCAGTGACTCCACCGGCACAAAACGGGCGAAAAAGTAGCTCGGGAACAGCGCCTCGATGAACCACACCTTCCCCCGCCGCGTGCTGCGCTGGAAGCGGATGCGCGGACAATAAGTCTCCACATTTTCCAGTCCGCCCATGAGCGAGGCGGCGATGTGCTCGCACTTTGGGCGGGTGTGGACGACGAACCAAGCGGGAGTGGAGTCTTTGTCTTTCATCAAGGATGGGCGGGGCGCAAACTGTCGCACCACACTGCTGCGGCAACCGCAATCCTGCGCCAGGAACATCGCATTTGCGCATTCCGGCGGTCTGCGCCACCTGTGCGCCCGTTTTTTCCCGCCCCGCGCATGTTCGCCGACCTCTACGACTATCTTTACCACCAGGCTCCCACCGGCGGCATCCCGCTGAAAGGCACCGGCCTCGTCGTGGCCTTGGCGCTGCTGCTGGCGCACGGCTGGGCGCTGAAAAACACGACGGCCACGCAGGCCTTCCTGAAACACTTTCCCCGCTCCTACAAATGGGGCGTGATTCTGCTCTCGGTGGATTTCATCTGGAGCGTCTTCGCCCTGGCGCATATGGACATGGGCGAGTTCTTCCACATGCGCCGCACCTTCATCCTGATCGTCGCCGGTGGTTATGTGGCGGTGATGCTCTATGTGAAGGAGTTTCTTGCCGTGCGCTCGCTCGGCGCACTGTTGCTGCTGCTCGCCAGCCCCGTGCTGACCGCCGCGTTTCTCCAGCCGCAGATCAGCCGTCTGCTGCTGCCCGTTTTGGCCTATGCCTGGATCATCGTCGGGATCTACTTCGTCGGCATGCCTTTCCTGCTGCGTGATTGGGTGAACTGGCTACTCGCCAAGCCGCAACGCTGGAATCTGGCGGTGTATGCCGGCCTCGCCTACGGCGTGGTGCTGCTCGTGACGGCGCTGCTGCTCTACTGATGAAGCCGCAGCCCCGCGTCCTCGTCATTCGTGGCGGTGCGATTGGCGACTTCATCCTCACGCTTCCCGCGATTCGCCTGCTGCGCGAAACGATCCCCGGCTGCCATCTCGAAGTCATCGGTTATCCGTCCATCGCCGAACTGGCACGCAGCGCTGGCCTCGCCGATTCGATCCGCAGCCTCGAACATCGCACGATGGCCCCGCTGTTTGCGAAAAATGCGCCCATCGACGAGGCACTCACGGAGCATCTGCGCAGCTTCAATCTCGTCGTCAGCTTCCTGTACGATCCCGACGGCCTGTTCCGCGCCAGTCTGGAGCGGGGGGGCGTCAAAACGCTCATCGAATGCTCGCCCCGTGTGCAAAACGACGGCGAACATGCCTCCAAACAACTCGCGAAAGGCTTGGAAAAACTCGCGATGTTCCTGGAGGACGAGCATCTGCGCCGGACGCACTTTGAGCGTCGTCTCGATGGCAAACAACGCATCGCCATTCACGTCGGTAGCGGGTCGGAGAAGAAAAACTGGCCGCTCGACCGCTGGCTACGTCTGGCTGGCGAATTTTCCGCCGCCGAGGTCGTTCTCATCACCGGCGAGGCCGAGGACGCACGCGGCGTTAGTAGTTCGGGCTTTAGCCCGTCTATGGGGCATTGGCACGCTTTGCCGCTGGCCGAGTTGGCAACACGTTTGAGCACCTGCACCGCCTTCCTCGGGCATGACAGCGGCATCTCGCATCTCGCAGCGGCTTGTGGCGTGCCATCGCTGCTGCTGTTTGGCCCCACTGATCCCGCCGTGTGGGCACCGCCGCAGCCTTGGGTGCAGGTGTTGCGTGATGAGACACAGGAACTGGCTGCGCTGGACCATGAGCGGGTGAAATTGGCCGCCACGCAAGTTGTGTCGAAAAAGTAGCGTGCTATGGCACCCCATGTCTGACGCACAACAACCCGCACGATTCCGTACCTTTCTCATCCTCGGCGCACCTGGCAGTGGCAAAGGCACGCAGGGCAAGGTGCTCGGTGCCATCCCGCGTTTTCATCATCTCGCCTGTGGGGATGTGTTTCGCTCCCTCGACACCCGCACGACGCTCGGGCAGAAATTCGTCGAGTACTCCAGCCGTGGCGAGCTGGTGCCTGACGATGTCACCGTGCAACTCTGGAGCGAGAATGTGAAGCAACGCGTCGATTCCCACAGCTTCAAGCCGGAGATCGACTTCCTCGTGCTCGACGGCATTCCGCGCAATGTAGAGCAGGCGAAGTACATGGAGGAGCACATCGAGGTGTTGCGTGTCTTCCATCTCTCCTGTCCCGACCGCACCGAACTGGCCCGCCGCCTGCGCAAACGGGCGCTCAAGGACAATCGCTTCGATGACGCGAACGAAACCGTCATCCAAAACCGCTTCGTCACCTACGAGGCCGAGACCAAGCCGATCCTCGACTACTATGCCGGCGACCGCATCGTGGACATTGATGCCAGCCAGGCTCCCGCCAAGGTGCTCTACGACATCCTCGCGGGCATCATGACGCTCGACGCGTGGAAAGAACTCGAAAAAATGAAGGTCTAGCCGCCGGCAATGCGAGTTCTCTTCATCGGCACTGGCGACATCGGCCTTCCCTCTTTGGAATGGCTGCTCAACACTCCCAAACACGAGGTCGTCGGCGTGGTCACGCAGCCCGACAAGCCCGTGGGCCGCAAGCAGGTGCTCACCCCACCGCAGATCAAGGTGCGCGCGCAAGCCGCAGGCATCACCGTCATCCAGCCGCCGAAAATCCGCCACGCCGTTGAGGAATTGAAGGCGTTCAATGCCGACGTCGCCATCGTCGTCGCTTACGGCCAAATTTTGTCACGCACCGTGCTTGATGTACCGTCTCTCGGCTGCCTGAACGTCCACACCTCACTGCTGCCACGTCATCGCGGTGCCGCGCCGATCCAGGCCGCGATTCGCGATGGCGATGCCGAAACCGGCGTCACCATCATGTTCATGGATGAAGGTCTCGACACCGGCGACATCCTGCTGATGCAGCGCCTGCCCATCGTTGCGGACGACACCGGTGGCAGCCTGCACGACAAACTCGCGCAGCAAGCTCCCGCCGCGCTCGAAGCCGCGCTCGATTTTCTCGCCACCGGCCATCCCCCGCGTGAAAAGCAGGACGAATCCAAGGTCACCCACGTTCGCAAACTCACCCGTCAAGACGGCCGCATCGACTGGAGCCGACCCGCCATCGAACTCGACCGACTCATTCGCGCCTTCACGCCATGGCCCGGCACGTCCTGCATGCTGAAGGAGTCGCAGATGAAGATTCATCGTGCTCAAGTCATCGCTGACGCCGATGCCTGTCCGTCGCCTGGCACCATCGTCAGCGCTAATGCCGACGGCATCATCGTCAGTTGCGGCAGCGGTCTCTTGAATCTGCTCGAAGTTCAAATCGAAGGCGGCAAGCGTCTGCCTGCCGCCGACTTCCTGCGTGGTCACGCGCTGCAAGCGGGCGATGTGCTGGGTTGATCATCGCGTGATTCGATGACGCCAATAGCCCGGCTCACGGCTCAGATGCATGATGGCAACGATCATGACATGATCTTGCTCAATCGTGTAAAGGACGCCGTAAGGGAAGCGCCGCACCAGAAACCGGCGAATATCCTCATCAAGGCATCGCCAGCGCTCGGATTGCCAATGATTTTCTGGATTGCATCCTCGACTTCGACAGTGAAGTCCGCACCCAAGCCTGGAGTGCGTTCTTCGTAGTATAACGCGGCGTCAGCGTACTCCGACAGAGCGTCGGGAGGGTAGATGTAATTTATCTGCCCACCAGTTTTCGAACCAAGGCTGAACCGTCTTCTCCAGAAATGCCCTGTATCAACCCTGAGCGGATTTCATCACGGCGTTTGCGGGCCACGTCCAGCCAAGCTCGCCTGGACGATGTGTCTGCATCATTTGCAAGACTGCCCGTCAGCCGCTCGGCGAGATCTGCACGAGCATCAGCCGACAATTCTAGCGCCTTGGATTCGAGGTCTTCAACGGTGAATGGCATGGCCGAATAATAACCAAGCCCCGTGTTATTCCAAGGCTCTTTCTCGTTTCTGTATCACTCCTGCAAGAACACAAACACACCCTTCTTGTTGCCGACGATCACGTCCATCTTGCCGTCCTTGTTCACGTCGCCTGCCGTCACCTGGGTGCCGACGCCGCTGTCGTTGTCGATTTGATGCGGGATCAAGTCAGCACCGCCTTTGCCATCGCGTTTGATCTGGAACCAGTAGAGAACGGCGGGTTCGGCAGGTTCGGCGTCCTTGTTCGGGCCGTGCGCCCAGTAGCGCTTGCCGGTGATGAGGTCGAGCACGCCGTCGCCATCCATGTCCGCCAGCGTGGTGGCGTGCGTTTGGGTGAATTTCACGCCGTGTGGGCTGTCTTCCGGCTTTTCGCCGAGAATCTGATGCGTGGTGAAGCTGCCATCCGCCTTTTGCTCATACCACGCGAAGCCGTAACCATGCGCGTCCCAACTGGTGAGCACGTCGTTGCGGCCATCACCATTCACGTCATAGACCTGCATCTGCGAACCGCCTCGGGCCTCCGCTGGTGCAAAGGGCACCGCATGAAACACCCATTCCTCGGATGCCGTGACCGGCTGTTCGCGCCAGCCGTCTTTGTCGAGAATGTCGGGGCGCTTGTCGCCATTAATGTCGCCGAAGCCGTAGCCGTGCGTGTAGCGGAAGTAACGTTTGAGGTCCGGCTTGGCGATGGCGTGGTAAGTCCCGCGTTGGGTCGGATTCGCCCAATCGAGCGAGGCATAACCCAGGCGGCCGCCGGTGTGGCAGATCAGCTCCGGTTTGCCGTCGCCGTCCATGTCGCCTAGCTGTGGGGATTCGTTGTCCGTCACGTCGAAAATGATGTGGCGCTGCCACGCCTCGGTGCCGCGTTTGCCGGGATTCTCATACCAAGCTGTGATGTCGCCCGGCCAGGAAAAAACGAGGATATCCACTTTGCCGTCGCTGTTGAAGTCGTAAGTATCGGTCAGGAAGTAGTCCGAGTAGCCCAGTGGATCGACCGCCTTGCCCGCATAAGCGGGCGCGGACTTGATGAACTTCGCGTGATTGGGCGCATAGTCTCCGTCCGTCAGCGGCTTGTTCCGCTCCGGTTTGGGGGCGCTGTAGGCGCTGCGCTCCTTGAAATCCGGCCCCCACCACACAAACGGCCCCGCGCAGATGTCGTTATTGCCATCCTGATCGAAATCCGCGAAGTGCGCTCCTTCGCACCAGAACTCGTTGGAGAGCGTGAGCTTTTGGAACTTCAAATCAGCGGCGCAAAGCGGCAGCGCGAGCAACAAGGTCGGAAGGAGCAGTTTGGTCATGGTGGTGAGTGGGAACAGTGCTGGAGCGAGTGATCTTGCAGGCGGACGGATTCAGTCGAGAAACTTCCCCGGATTCAAAATTCCGTTCGGATCGAGCGCCGCCTTCAAACGCAGGTGCGTTTCGTGTGCGGCAGGTGAGACTGCAGCACGCCACCAGCGTTTTTTCGCGATGCCGATGCCGTGTTCGCCAGTGATCGCACCATTCCAGGCGATGACTTGATGGAAAAGCTTGTCGAGCGCGGCCTCGGCCCGCTCGCGGATCGCGGGGTCGTCCATCGTGGGCACCATGATATTGACGTGGATATTGCCATCGCCCGCATGACCGAAGCAGGCGACGGGAAAGCCGGTTTCATGTTGCAGTTTCTCCGCGAAATCGACGAGTTCGACCAACTTGCCGCGTGGCACGACAATGTCCTCGTTCAGTTTGATCAAACCGGTGTTGCGTAGGCTGTAACTGAACTGACGACGCAGATTCCAGAAGGCCTCGCAGGCCTCGTCGCCCATCGCTTTCTGCAAACAGATGCAGCCGAGCTCGCGCACGAGTTTCGCGAGTTGCTGCAGCTCGCCTTTCACCGAATCGACCTGGCCGTCGATCTCGACGAGCAGATGCGCATCGCCTTCCGGCGTGACGGAGGCGCCGAGATACTCGCGGGCGGCCCGCAGCGTGAATTTGTCGGCGATTTCGAGGGCGCTGGGCAGAAAGCCGCTGCCGAGGATGCGCTGCACGGCGTTCGCCGCTTCCGTGAACGAATTGAACCCGGCGGAGAGCATCGCGCGCATCGGCGGATGCGGGATCAACCGCAGCGTCGCTTCGGTGACGACGCCGAGCATGCCTTCGCTGCCGACCATGAGACCGACGAGGTCGAATCCCGTTTTGTTTTTGTGACAACGCCCGCCCGCCTTCACAATCGAGCCATCGGCCAGCACCGCTTCCAAACCGAGTACGTAATGCCGCGTGACGCCGTATTTCAGGCAGCGCGGACCGCCCGCGTTGGTGGCGATGTTGCCGCCGAGGCTGCATTCCTTGAGCGAAGCCGGATCCGGCGGATAAAACCAGCCGAGCTTGCGCACTTCACTCTGCAAATGCCCCGTGATGACTCCCGGCTCGATCACCGCCACACCGTCGGCGAGGGTGATCTCCTTGATCTTGTTCATGCGCGCCACCGAAAGCGCGAGGCCGCCCTGCAACGGTACGCAACCGCCGACATAACCGACGCGCGAACCTTGCGGCGTGACGGGAATGCGATTCGCATTCGCAAAACGCAGTACCTCGGACACTTCCGCCGTCGATTCGGCATGCACCACGGCCTCCGGCGGATTCGACGCGAACCATTTGTCCGTGCTGTGCGTGGCGATGTCAGCCGGCGTGGCGGAAACGCGGTTAGGACCGAGAAGGGAGATGAGTTGATCGGCTAGAGCGGGCATGATGAAGGGTGTTAATCGGGAGTGTCTCCACCAAGCAGGAACTGGAAGTCGTTCAAGGTGAGGGCCTGGGCGAAGTTTTCTTCGCCGAGGATGTCGTTGGCGAGATTGCCTTTTTGTTTTTGCAGTTGGCGGATTTTTTCCTCAATGCTGTTTTTCACGATGAGGCGGTAGGCGAAGACGGTCTGCTTTTGGCCGATGCGGTGGGTGCGGTCGATGGCTTGGGCTTCGACGGCGGGATTCCACCAGGGGTCAAACAGGACGACGTAGCTGGCGGCGGTCAGGTTCAGGCCGAAGCCACCGGCCTTGAGGCTGATGAGGAAGGTGGCGGCGCCCTCATGAGTTTGGAATTCGTTGACAAGTGCGCCGCGTTCTTCGGTCTGGCCGGTGAGCTTGAAGCTGTGCCAGCCGCGCTCCTGAATCTCCGCTTCGATGATGGCGAGCATTTCGACGAACTGGGAGAAGACGAGGACTTTTTGGCCTTCCTCCATGAGCGGTTCGAGCAGTTCCAACAGCGCGGCGACTTTGGCGCTCTCGGCGGCGGGTTCGGCGGCTTTTTTGCGGCCTTTTTTGGCGGCGCTGGCATCCAGGCCGAGTAGGCGCGGGTGGCAGCAGATCTGCCGCAGGCGTAGCAGGCTGGTGAGGATGTTGAAGCGGAGTTTGTCGAGTTGTTTGCTGGTTTCGACCTTCAAAAGCTGCGCGCGGGCGCGTTTGACCTCGGCTTGATAGAGGGCGGCTTGGGTGCCTTCGAGTTCGATGCTGAGATCTTCCTCCACGCGGTCGGGTAGATCGCGGGCGACCTCGTTTTTCGTGCGGCGGAGCAGGAAGGGACGCGTACGGGCGGCGAGGCGGCGGCGGGCGAGTGGGTCTTCTTTACCATCGAAGTTTTTCGTGAACGCGGCGCGGGTGCCGAGCACGCCGGGCATGGCGAAGGCGAAGATCGACCAGAGATCGAGCAGGCGGTTTTCAATGGGCGTGCCGGTGAGGGCGAGGCGGTGCCGCGCCGACAAGCCACACGCGGCCTGGGAGTTCTGCGAGGTGGGATTTTTGATGGCCTGGGCTTCGTCGAGGATGACGGCGCCCCATTCGACTTCCTTGAGCAAGTCTTCGTGAATGCGCAGTTGGGCGTAATGGATGATGAGCAGGTCCACCTCGCCACCCATGCCGGTTTTTCCGGCGCTGGCGCGGCTCCACACTTCGACGGTGAGCTGGGGAAAGAAGCGGGCGACTTCGCCGCGCCAGTTGTCTTGCACGGACTTGGGGCAGATGACGAGCATCGGTTCCCGCACCTGCTGCTCGCCACGCAGCCAGGCGATCCAGACGAGGGTCTGCAAAGTTTTGCCCAGGCCCATGTCATCGGCCAAAACGCCGCCGAAGCGGTTGGCGGTGAGGTAGGCGAGGAAATGGAAGCCGTCGGTCTGATACGGCCGCAGCGTGGCGGTGATGCCGTCCGGCAGCGGCGGGGTGACGCGGGTCTGGATTTCCTCCACGCGGCGGCGCACTTGCTCGACGCGTTCGGCGCTGAGCAGTGTGGTTTTTTTCTGCGCCAATCCGCCGAGTTGCAGGGCATGCAGACGCTGCTTGTCGGCGCTGAAATCATGCGCGGCGAGGCCCAACTCCGCGAGTTCCTGCAACTGCTCCTCGCTGAGCTGGTATTCGAGTTTGCGCCAGCCTTTGCCGGGCAGGCGCACCCATTTGCCCTTGGCTTTGAGCAGCAGATCGATCTCGGCTTGGCTCAAGGTGCTGTCGTTGACATCCAGGGCCACGCTGAGGTCGAACCAGTCGATGCCGTTCTTCGACTCCTCGATGTCGAGCCGCACATGACCGGCGACTTTGCCATCGCGCAGGCTGGCGAGTTCGGCATCGAGCTCGACGGTGAGTCCCTTCGGTCGGCGGTCGAGCCAGGCGAGGAAGAGTTCCGGCCAGTCCTTGCCTTGGATGCGCTGTTCGAGCCAGAGCTGGGTCTGGGGATAGGTTGAAAACTGCCGCAGCGGCCACTGGGAGAGCCAGGCACCGACGATTGGCAGAGTGGAGCGATCGTGTTGGAGGAGGACCTGGCTGTCGTTTGCCGAGAGACGCCGTGACTGGGGCAACTCGAACCACGAAGTGCCATTCCAATCGAGCCGCAATTGATTGCTGCCGAAGCTCGCCTGCACAGCGACATGCAAGTATTCACTACTGACATTCGCCTGGCGGTGCAGCTTGCCTTGCAAGACGATGGCAGGCCGTAAGATGGTGACGCGACCGGCGAGGCGTGGAGGGGTGGCGACACCGAGCTTGGCGAGGGCGGCGACGCCCTGCCGTGTCTCCAAAGCTGCCGCCGGGATGCGCACCGGCCACTTGGCGTGGCCCAGCTCTGCGGGCCAGTAAGCGAGGGTGTAAATGAGATCGCGGGTGATGTAGCGCAACGGTGCGCCGGGCAAGATGGCTAGCGGCGGTGGCGGGGCGATGCCCAGGTGGTTGAGCAGACGCAGTTCGTAATCGCCATCAGCCTTGGTCGGTGCCTGCAAATCCCAACGCAGCGGTTCATCGGCAAACTCAAGTGTCTCGCCCGCATCATTGACCACGTGGGTCTGCCTCAGCTCCGCGCTGCTCAAGAGCAGGGTGAGACTGCGCGTGAGGTTTTTATGCAGCGGGGAGATGTCCACGGCTTCGAGACGACCGTACTCCCCCATGCAGGTTTTGAGCACGATGTTCGAGCCGGCGGAGAGGTGGTTTTGGGGTTCGGTGTAGGTGCTGGTACCCCAGAGCTGTTTGAGCAGCTTTTGGCTGGCCTTGGCAAACTCCGCCTGCCCTGGCTGACGCACCTGCACCTGGGCACCCACTGGATGGAGCAGGAGGCGTAATTCGGCGGCTTCCACCGCAGCCTCCGTCGCAGGATCTTTCCATGCCGCGAGCGCATTGCGCCATCTATCGATGTCATCCTGCCGCCGCCAGCGCGCGAGCAATTGCGTCTGCAAGACAGGATCAACCGCCGCCATCAATTGTGCGGACGGGTTGAGTGAGTTTTTCTGCATGGCCTCGATCAAGCAGGCGAGAAATTCCCATTCATTTTGCGGCGGCAGCGTATCCGGCCACAGACGCACCTGGCCCATGCCCCAGGATTGGGTGCGCCCGCACATCTCATACAGTATGGGGGTTGCGACAGTGGATTTTTGCTGCTGCCAGAGCGGTTCTGCGAGGTCGAGGCACCTGCGCGTGAGACTGTCCAACTGCGTGCCGAGTTTGTGATGAACGAGTGCCGCCAAGGTGCCGGCGGGCGGCGGCGGTATCTCAGCGGGAGCTTGCTTGACCTGCGGTTTTTTTGTTTTTGTGGGCTGCTTGGTTACGGAGGCGTGGTCAATGATCTCAAAGATGACTGCGGCGGCATGTTTGCAATCCACCGCATAGGGGCAACTGCATTCAGCCTCACAGCCCAGCGGTCCGAACGTGAGCAGCACGTTGTAGAACTTCGTTCCACACACCTTGGCAGTGAAAGAGTTGTCATCTTCCCAGGTGATGCGCTGCACTGCACCGTTATCGGCCAACACCTCGCCTTTTGCATAGATCCCGTTCTCGAAGCAGTCGAGGGCGTCCTGCAGTTGATCCAATTGCTGGTGAGTGATCGTGAGGTGAGCTGCGGCGGACATATCTGTTTTGGGTGCAGGAGAATGCGTTGGCGGCAGGCTCGCTCAAGCGCAAATCTCGATTCTCACCATGCCCCCGCTCATCGCAGTCACGCATCCACGCGACATCGAGGGAAACACTGAATTACACCGCATAGTTGGGAATGCCGCAGAGAAATGCACGGGGATTCAATCCTCTGCGGCGTTCCAATCTCTGCGTGTGGCTTTAATCGGCGGTTCTTTAGCAGGCACATGCGGATGGCATGCCAAGATTTAAGCCTTGCCAGAAGCGCGAGTATTTGATGTAGTGCTCCTCCTCCCCACCGCACCCTCATGAAACGATCATCCGTATTTCTTTGTCTGCTTTTGCTCCCGACCTGGGGCTTGTCACAACAGGTGGAAACCCTGGCGGCGGTGACTGCAGAATATGACGCCAAGCGTGCCGCTGGCCTGAAGCGCTTGAACGATGAGGCGAAGGCGCAGCTCGAAGCGGTGAAGAAGGCGCAGATGACGATTGGCAATCTCGACGGTGCCAATGCCGCCCAGGCGGCCATCAGCACCGTGCCTATGACTTCCACCAATCCTGCCGCCGCACCTGACACGACGGCTGAGGGGCTGCCGGCCGAGGCAGGTGCGGTGCTCGCCGATCACTCGACGAAGGTTTGCGCGGGCATCATTGGCTTGAACAAGCTGTACATTCCCCGCTTTGAAACCCTGAAGGGCACGCTGCTACAGGCGGGGGATCTGGCAGGGGCGAATGCCGCCGTCGCCAAAGCCAAGATGCTGACGGATGAAATGGCGCTGCTCACGCCGCTGGCATCAGTCAAGAGCACGAAGAAGGCGGGGACGGAGAAAGTCGCCGCCGAGACTTCGTTCACGATTGAGGGACTCATTGACGGGAACACGGAGCTGCATGTGACCAAGGAAGGCATTTATTGGGTCGTACTGGGCGGCGAAGCCAAGGTGGGTACCATCAACGGCGGCAACGAATCCACCTATGTCAATGGCACCCGGTGGAAACCCAAATGGCGCACCCAGGGTGCTCGCGGTCCTGACGCTTCGGACGTTTACCCGCTGCCCAATCCGGCCCTCAACCTGCTGGCGCAGCAGGTCTCCGTGTCCAAGGAACGGTTTGGCAAGGATGGCACCCGCACCCCGATCAGCACGGCGGTGAAGGGCGATCATTTTGTCATCACCTTCAAGGATCCTGAAGGCGGGGGAATGTGGTACAAAGTACGCGTCAAGTCGCTGCCCAAGCCCTGACCGGCATGGTACGTTGATCTCCGCGAGGATTGCATGCCTCCGCTCATCGAAGTCACGCATCCACGCGGCATTTATCTGCCGGAGGCGGATCTGTGGCTGGATCCACATGTGGGGAAGGCGCGGGCGTTTGTGTCGCATGCGCATAGTGATCATGTGGCGCGGCATGGGCTGACGATTTGCTCGGAGATCACGCATCAGCTCATGGTGGTGCGGAAGTCGGCAAAGAAATCAGGCGTGGTCGTTTCGCCGAGGATGCGGGAGGTGTTGGAATGGGAGGGCTGGGAGCTGCGACTGCTGCCGGCGGGACACATCACGGGTTCGGCGATGCTGCATGTGACGCGGAAGGCGGATGGGGCGACGCTGCTCTACACAGGAGACTACAAACTGCGGCAGGGATTGAGCGCGGAACGCTGTGAACTGATGCAGGCGGACACGCTGATCATGGAGACGACGTTTGGGCTGCCGAAGTATCGGTTTCCACCCGCAGAGGACATCATGGCGCAGATGCTGGCGTTTGTGCGGGAAACGCTGAGTGAGGGCGGCATGCCGGTGCTGCTGGGTTATTCGCTGGGCAAGGCGCAGGAGATTTTGTGTGCGCTGCGTGATGAGGGGCTGCCGGTGATGGTGCATTCGAGCGTGGCGCAGATCACGGCGGTGCTGGCACCGCACCTGGGTGTGCTACCGAAGTGGCGGTTGTTCAACGCAGACGAAGCGGCGGGGCATGTACTGGTGTTCCCACCGGGAGTGAAGCTGGAACTGCCAAAAATGCGCACGGCGATGCTGTCAGGCTGGGCCATTCAACCGAGCGCGAAGTATCGCTATGGCGTCGATGTGGCATTTCCTCTGAGCGATCACGCGGATCATCCTGAGCTTCTTAAAACAGTCGAGATCGTGAAACCGCGCCGAATTTACCTCGTGCATGGCTCGACGCGGGAGTTTGCGGCGGAATTGCGCTCGCTTGGGCATGATGCGCGAGCGCTGGGAGCGGAGGATCAGTTGGAGCTGAATCTATTGACCGACTGATTCGAGTCTCTGCCGGCGGTCAAAGAAGACGCGGGCGCTTTCCATGACGCCGTACGCGGTTTCTTGCGGGGTGAGCTCGGCGGTCTTGATGCGCAAGTCGGCGAGGGCTTTGTAGAGCGGTTTGCGCTCGGTGAGCAGGCGTTCGAGCTTGGCTTTGGGGTCTTCCTCGCCGTGGAGCAGCGGGCGGTTGTTGTTCATCGCGGTGCGGCGGGCGAGGCGCTCGGGGTCGGCGTCCAGCCAGACGGTGTAGCCGAGATGGCGCAGGAGCGGGAGATTGCGCGGCTGGGTGATGATGCCGCCACCGGTGGCGATGACGCAGCCGCGTTTGCCGAGCAGCGAGCGCAGTGCCGCAGACTCGCGCAGGCGAAAGCCGACCTCGCCTTCTGTGGCGAAGATCTCGGGGATGCTTTTTTCGGCGGTGTCGGCGATGAGGTGGTCGGTATCGACGATCTGGAAGCCGATCATCTGCGCGACGATGCGGCCCACGGTCGTTTTGCCGGAACCCATGAGACCGATGAGCATGATATTCGGCTGGCGGGGCAGGGGCGTTTCACCAGCGGTTTGCACGAGGTCGAGGATGGATGAGACGAGGTCAGGATCGTTATGCAGGGCATCGAAATAACTCGGATACTGCGGCTTCCAGCCGGTGGCGTGCAGTTTGGTGTTGGAGACGCTTTTGTGGCTCCAGCCGCGTTTGCGATTGGGGTCCGGTTCGCGTTCGCCAGGCAGTTGGAGGCCAAAAATGGCGCATAAACGCTCCAGGCACTGGCGCTGGGTCATTTGGGCGTCATCGGCGATGTTGTAGATGCCACCAAGGCGCTGCGTGACGAGATGCACGAGCGCGGCGGCGGCGTCGGCGGCGTGGATTTGATTGAGCAGGCGGCCCTGGCCGTGGTTGCCCTCGATGGCGGCCTTGCCTTCGAGCAGATTCTTCAAAACGAAGGAGCGAGCGGGGCCGTAGATGCCGGCGAGGCGTGCGACGGCACCGTTGGCGCTCAAGGCGATGTTTTCGGCCTCGCGCAGCAGGCGACCGGTGTCACGATCGGGGTCAGCAAAGCTGGTTTCATCGACGATTTCACCGTTCACCTGCGGATAAACGCTGGTGCTGCTGGTGTAGAGCGGAAAGGCGTTTGGAAAAGCCGCCACGAGATGCCGCATGCCATCCACATAGACGCGTTGATACATCTCCGCTCCGCCGCGACCGGAGCTGGCGCAGTGGATGACGGTGTCGATGCCTGCGCCGAGTTGGGCAGCGAGGGCCGTGACCGCATCTTGATGGGAGATGTCACAGGACAGCGTGCGCCAAGGCTTCTCGCTGGCGAGATGGGCGGCGGATTCCGCTGAGTGCGTGAGGCCGATGACCTCATGCCCGGCGGCGTGAAGGAGATCGGCGGCCCGCTCGCCGACGAAGCCACAACCAGCGATGAGCACCTTCATGACGGGCGGTGTTTGCGATAGTAGGCGACGAGGCCGTCCACGACACCCCGCACATAGTCCTCGATGGCGCTGGTCTGGAGGCGACCAGCGGTGAGCGTGCGGCCGAGGTAGTGGCCGTTGAGCAGGCGGCGGTAAGTTTCTTCGTGGTTCATGACGAAGGGTTCGAGATAAACGACCGGGCACTGATAAATGCGGTTGGCGAGCAGGTTGCGCGCATAGACGTAGGCGTTCGAGCCGACGTGGCGGGCATTGGGGGTGGTATAGACATAGGCGGGTAGGCCGGTCGCCGTGCGCATGCCATTGGCCACGGCTTCGGCGAGCGGTAGCTCCTCCTCGTGAATGCGGGAGAACAGCCGGTGGAACATCTCAAAGCGCACGTCTTGCTGCTCCAGCTCAACGGGTGAGTAGCAGCCGTTCACGAGGATGTGCAGGTGGTTCATCGGCGAGAACTGCGGCGCGGTGGCAGCGCCCCAGGCCTCGGCGTTGTAGTGCAGGCAGAGCACCACATCGGGCTTGATGGTGGCATTGACCTTCTGGGCACGCGCATGGATCTCGCTGACACGGTAAAAGAGTTTTTCGCTCTGCCACTGCACGGTGAGGATTTTGGCGTCGCCGGTGACGCTGCTGTAGGTTTCCTGCGGCTGGGGGAAGCCCGCCTCGGTGAGGATCTGCCGGGCGGGGGCCATGAGATTGGCTGGCCGCTGCTCGGTGACGGGCGCGGCATTTTCACGCACGAGGGAGACGTAGGCACCGAGGGCCTTGAGCCGCTCGGCTAGCACCTGGGCGGTCAGCAGCGTGAGATCGCCCTCCTGGATGGCCTCGCCGGGGGCGAAGCTCAGGGAGCGCTCCTCCATGGCGGCAAAAGAGCCGCCGATGTGGCCGGGGTCGATGGCGATGTGAACATCGCTAAGCAGGGGGCGGTCTTTGAGCGGCGGCAGTTCGGTGGCCCGGCGCCAAGCGCGCGTGCCCGGCAGGGGCGACTCCGAACGTGTGGCGAAGGCGATGCGCGCCTCCGGTTTCAGCGGGTCGCCGGTCTGGATCACCACGCCGTCGGGTTCCAGTTTCCAAGGCGGTGGCAGGGGGGAATGGTCCGAGTAAAAATCCCGCATCGCGGCTTCAAACTCGCTGCGCGTCAGGGTTTGGTGAAAGGCCTGTAGCTTTAGCCAATCGGGCTTCGTGCCAAGCGGACTCAGCCGTTCCAGACGCGGCGGTGGAGCGGGTGGTGGCGCGGGCTGCGGCGTCGTTTCCGGAGTGGCGGGTGCCGGGGCGGGCACTGGAACCGGGGCGGTGGGTGCGGGTGCGGGTACGATCGTTTGGGCCATGCCCGGCGCCGCCAACCAGCACGCGAACAGGACCGCAGGTGAGCTGCCGCGCATCTTTCGTTTCATCATGGGCGCATCCTAGACTTGATCCCCAGCTTCATCATCTACTAAGTAGCGTCACGATGAACGACAACACGGCAGACAGCACGGACGGCCTCTTTCGCCTCCTTTTTTTGGGCGATGTGGTGGGTGAACCGGGGCGCAAGGCGGTGGCCGCGCTGCTGCCCGTGCTCAAGGATGAACTGAAAATCGACTTTATCGTCGTGAACGGTGAAAACTCCGCCGGCGGTCGCGGCATCACGCCCAAGATTGCCATCAGCCTCATGCGCGCCGGTGCGGCGGTGGTGACGAGCGGGGACCACATCTGGGACCAGCGGGAGATCGTGCCATTTTTGGGCGAGGAGCCGCGCATGCTGCGCCCGTTGAACTACCCGGAAGGCACGCCCGGAGGCGGCTTCGTCGTGTTGGAGTCCAAAAAGTGCAAAGTCGCCGTGGTGAACCTGCAGGGCCGCACCTTCATGAACCAGCCGCTGGAAAACCCCTTCACCGCCATCGTGGCCTGCGTGGAAAAGCTGCGTGAGGAGACGCCGGTGATCTTCGTCGATTTCCATGCCGAGGCCACCAGCGAAAAAGTCGCCATGGGCTGGCATCTGGACGGCAAGGTGTCCGCCGTCATCGGCACGCACACCCATGTGCCCACCGCCGACGAGCGCGTGCTGCCCAACGGCACCGCCTTTCAAAGCGACGCCGGCATGTGCGGGCCGATGGATAGCGTCATCGGCAGCCAGATCGAGCCCGTGCTGGAGCGCTTTCACACCATGATGCCCACCCGCTTCGGCGTGGGCCGTGGTGCGGTGCGGGTGAACGGCGCGCTGGTCACGATCGACCCCGCCACCGGCAAGGCGCTCAGTATTGAGCGGGTGGCGCGGACTTGGCACGAGTGACGTGGCCGGTGTGGAAAGCGGAAGTTGGCATTCCCTTTCCGTGTATTCCGTGTATTCCGTGGGGCACCCCATGAACCACTGGCTGCTCAAATCCGAACCCGATGTCTTTTCCTTCGAGCACCTGAAGGCCCGCCCGAAAAAGACCGAGCCGTGGAACGGCGTGCGGAACTACCAGGTGCGGAACATGATGCGGGACCAGATGGCGCTGGGAGACCTGGGGTTCTTCTATCACTCAAGCTGCGCGGTGCCGGGCATCGCCGGCGTGGTGAAGATCGTGAAGGAGGCCTACCCCGACCACACCCAGTTTGACCCCTCATCCGAGTATTTCGATGCCGGCAGCAAGCGCGAGGAACCCCGCTGGCTGATGGTGGATGTGAAGTGGGAGGCCGATTTCAAGACTTTCGTCACCCTCGACATGCTGCGTGCGGACGCCAAACTGGCGGACATGCTGATTCTGCGCCGTGGCAACCGGCTATCCATCACCCAGGTGGAAGCGAAGCACTGGGAGCGCATCTGCAAGCTGGGTGGGTTATAGCTTTGACTGGCAGTCGAAGCCGACGCTGAGGTTGGTCTTGGCGCGGGTGAAGGAGGCGTGGGTATAGTTTTTGGTGAAGCTGCCATGAGGGTCGGCATGACCTGGCAATTTGCGGGCTTCCGGCAGAGAAAGCGCCAAATCCGTGCGGCTAAACTAAAAGTTTAGTTTTCACTTCGAATATCCTTGCCTCAGGCGGCCGTTTTTGACTATTCTTCCGTTCCTCCCGGCCAAACTTTATTCTATCTGCTATTCATGGCAACGTTTTACCTGTCAGCCCAGTCGTTGCCGACTTGGCGAGTCCGGCTAGGTCAATTGGCCCTCCTGGCTGCTGATTGGCAGATGCACTCACAAGTGGAGCAGACTGCTACATGCCCCCTGTCGAATCTTTACCAACCTTGTATTTCGATATTTAAACAATGAAAACCACCCATTCTTCTACCCTTGCCAGCCGCATGCGGCGTTCGGTCTTCTGCCAGTGGTTCACCGGTCTTGCCGCCATGCTGGCGCTTGCGGTGCAGCCAGTGATGGGTGCCACAGTTTATTGGGACATCGACGGCACTACCGCAGGCGCGGGCGGGGCTGCTCCGGCTGGGACTTGGGATGGAGTGAATGCCTTTTGGAATACGCGCTACGATGGCACAGGCACTGTGGCGGCTTGGCTGGCGGGAGACACCGCTGTCTTCGCCGCAGGCACGAACGCCACGGGAGCTTACACGGTGACGGTCAGTGGTATGCAGAGCATTGGAGGCTTGGCGTTTGAAGAGGGCACCGTGCTGCTCAGCGGCGGCACGTTGGATCTCGGGGCCTCGTTGCGGGACATCCGCGTGGCCGCTGGGCTGAGTTCGACGATCAATTCCGTGCTCACCGGCACCGGCGGCGGCATCAACAAGACGGGCACGGGCATGCTGGTGCTGAATGCGGCGAACAACTACACGGGCCTGACGCAGGTGACGGACGGCACGCTGCGCCTCGACTTCAGTGCGGCGGGCGCACCTAGTACCAACATCCTCTACAATGGCGTTACAGAGGCGGGCATGACCTTTGGGAGCAGCACGGTGGGTGGTGGGGCGACGCTGAGCATGATCGGCGCAGCAGGGGCCACCTCACAGACTCTCGGTGGGATCACGCTGAACCTTAGCACGGGCGTGAACATCGCGGTGGACTCCACCGTTGGCGGGGCGACGACGCTGAATCTGGGCAATATCACTCGTGCAGCCAATAATGGCTCCTCGGTGCGCTTCACCCTGCCCTCCAGCGGAAACATTACCAGCACAGCAGCGCTTTCCAATCTCATCATCGGCCCCTGGGCGAGCGTCGGCAGCGGCAGCACGCAGCGCTATGCCACTATTGCTTCCGGCAATATCGCTGGCTTCACGGGCGGCACCGCCATTACGGACATCAACTCCGCGACCAGTGCGACGACCAACTATGACATCGCCACGCTCACGACAGGGATTCTGACGGCAGCACGCACGGCCAACACGATCCGAGTGGCGACGGCGGGTGCGAGCACGATTGATCTTGGAGCCTCTGGAGCCTTTAACTTGGCGGTGAACGGCCTCATGAATGTGAGCGGCGGCACGCTCACCATCCAGCGCAGCGGCACCAGCACTGGCACACTGCGTGCTGCGGTTGACGGCGGAGACATCGTTTTTTCTGGTTCCTCGCAGATCACTGTCGGGGGCGGGGTGCCGATCTCGAACGTTACTGCCGCCAGTCGTTTCGTCGTCAACATGGACCCCGGCGTCATCCTGCGCATTGACACCAGCGCCACCAACACCGGCGGTGTGGTGGTCAACAGTGGCATTCTGGAGCTGGGTAATAGCAACATTGGCAGTGCCACAGCCTCCACCCTCACGATCAACAACGGCGGCACGGTGCGCACCACCTCTGGCACCGACGCCATCACCGGCACCACCACGGTGCAGATCAATGAGGGCGGCACCTTTCTTTTCAATCAAAACAACACCGAGACCCTCGCCCGGCTGGTCGGCTCAGGCCTGCTCGACCGCACAGACGGCGGGGCCACGGCGCGTGTGATCACACTAAGTTCCAGCACAGCGGCGACTTGGGAGGGTGTCATCGCCGGTGGTTCCGGCACGAACGTCATCGGCATCACCAAAGCGGGTGCCAACGTCGTCACCTTCACCGGCAACAACACTTACACGGGTGCTTCATCCATCACCCAATCCCGCTGGATCATCTCTGGCGTGAATGGCAGCCTCTCCGGCACTGCCTCCCTGGCGGTGGGGGATAACAATGGTGCGGATGAAGTGTTGCAACTGGGCGACACGGCTGATTTGATCCTTGGCACTCTGAACCGTTACAACTATGCGGGGACCATGACTTTGAACGGCGGCGGCACACTGGACCTCCGTGGCCCTGCGCTGGGAAGCACTGGCACCACCGAGACAGTAGGCGCACTGACGATCAGCAATGGACGCAATGTGGTCACGCTGACTCAGGCTGCGGGCGGCACGGTGCAGCTAACGGCAGCTTCCTTACTCAGGACGAACAGTGGCACGGCGCTCATCCGTGGCGCAGGACTGGGCAGCACTGGGCCGGACACCACGCGCGTGGTCTTGACCACCGCTCCCACGGGCAATAACTTCATTGGCAGCAGCACCACGGCGGGGGCGCTGAATCTGAGCATCGTGCCCTGGCTGGTGGGTGGCACATCCGCCACAGATGCGGGTTCCACCTTCCTGACCTACGACACCAATGGTCTTCGTCCCCTCACTGGCGCGGAATACGGCACCACACTTGCGAGCAACTCTACCAACAACATCAGCCTTGCTGGCGGTGAGATTTTCAGCGTCGCAGAGCAAAACTTCAGTGTGAACTCCCTGCTCCTGAGCGGGGGAACGACCACGGGGGACGGCGGCACCGTCAATCCGCGCAACTACCTCACCGTTGCCAGCGGCGCGGTGCTTTTCACAGGAAATGCCACCCTCGCAGGCACTGGGCGGCTGAACTTTGGCGCGCTAAACGGCATCATTCATGCCGCAGCGAACACCACGGCCATCACGGGCGTCATCAGCAATGTCATCACAGGCACAGGCGGCATCACCGTCGGCTCTACGGGAAGTGTGTCCAACATCGTCGCGCTGGGCGGGGCGAACTTGTTCAGTGGCGGCGTCTTCTTGAACTCCGGTATCCTGCGGCTCGACAACGGCAATGCGCTGGGCGGCGTTCGCTCACTCAACGCGGTGACGATGGCAACGGGATCAACGATTCGTGTCAACGGAACCAGCGCCGTCATCGGCACGCTGACCGCCCCCGCCGGGTCTGTGATCGAAAATGCGAATGCGGCGGCAGGCAGGCTCCGCGTGCATGAGACGGCAGATTCGAACTTCACGGGCACCATCGTAAATGGCACCGGTGGCGGTGTTTTGAACTTGGTGAAGACGGGCGGCAGCACGCTCAGCCTCAATGCGGGCAACAGCACCTTTACCGGTGCCGCGGTCATCTCGCAGGGTGCCATCACTCTCTCCGGCAACAACGGGCGCATCTCCGGGGCCACCAGCATCAGCATCGGCGGTGGCGGCACACTGCGCCTGACCAACACGTCCGGCACCAGTGTCCAGGGGGACCGTCTCATCAACGGCACCACGGTGACATTGCGCGGCGGCACGTTTGACTTCGACAGCAACGCGGAAGGTGCCACAAGCTACGCAGAAACCATTGGGCAACTCAACATTTCCGCGGGTGCCAACACGGTCACGGTGGATCGCGCGGCCACTGGCAGGACAGCGGTGCTGACCTCCGCCTCTCTCGCCCGCACCCAGGGTGCGGTGGTGACCTTCACATCGCAGGACAACGGGACTACCGACAACACAGCACTCGGCTCCAGCACGCGTGACCGCTTGCTTCTCACCGCCGTTCCCACGCTCAATGACGGCATCATCGGTGGATGGGCCTTCGGCGGGCCGAATGGGGCGAATTTCGCCACCTACCTGAACAACGGCGGGACCACCGGCACTGGCGGCACAGTGCAGGCCTCCGTGGGCTACGTGGGTATGACGACATCCCTCACCGGTGCCCTCGTCCCAGCTTACAGTGACAACCTCGCCGTCGGCTCCTGGACCACGGCTACGAACGTCCGCCTGCTCACCACCAATGCCACCGCGCCGGTCATCGCAGCAAATACCACAGTCAATTCGCTGGTCATCGCCACCAATCCGACGACGGCACTTGCCAACAACATCACGATCAATGCCAGCCAGACTCTCACAGTGGACAGCGGCGGCCTTATCTACTTCGGCAGCACCGGCATAGCGGCGGCCATCAATGGCCCCGGCAACATCACGGCGCAGGGCGGGGCGACGGTCGCTCCCGATCTCATCGTGCATCTGCCGCAGGCCACCGATAGCCTCACGATCGGTGCCAATATCATTGATGGCGCAGGCGGTGCCACCGGCTTCACCAAGAGCGGTCTTGGCCCGGTGACTCTCAGCGGCACGAACACTTACACTGGCCCCACTGCCATCGTTGGCGGCACCTTGAATATCGGCAGTGACGGACACCTCGGCACGGCTCCAGGGTCAGCCACCGCAGGCCACTTGAAGATTTACGGCGGCACCTTGAACACCACGGCAGGCTTCACGTTGGATGCCAATCGCCTCATTGAGATCGGTGGTGCCACCGCCGCCATCACTGCCGCCACGGGCACCAATCTGATCTACAACGGCACCATCACCAGTCCCATCCCGACCGGATCGAACATCCCGGACGTGACCAATCTCACCATGACGGGGAACATTGACATGACGTTGGCTGGCGACACCACCATCGGCGGCAACTGGGTGCTGAATGGCGGCAGCAGCGCGGCCAACCAATCCTTGGTGACACTCGGCGGGAGTTCCAACACCATCGTCGGCAGCCTCTTCGTCGGCAGGGACGGGTCCCACGCCAGGATGATCTACAGTGGTGCCGGAGCGCTCTCCGTCGGCAGCTTGGACCCTGGAGTCTCCAATCTGGATATTGGTGTCAACTCCGCTGGCAGCCTCTCCAACGGGATCGGAGAACTCGATTTGTCGGGCTTCACCGGCACCTTCACCGCAAATGTGGCCAACTTCCGGGTGGGTGCCGAAACCGGGGGAACTGCATCCAATTACACCGGGATTCTGAAACTCGGCCTGTCCAGCGTGATCACCGCCAACACGCAGTTCATCTCCGGCGACACGCCGGCGAACGGCAGCAATCCGGTGAACATGACGACCGTCGCAGACAATGGCACAGCGACCTTCACCACTCCGCTCTTCGTCATCGGTGGCCGCAAAACGGGTGCCACCTTCACGGGTGGGGCGGGCAGCACCGTCGCGATTGGCGGCTTCGGCCCGGCGGCGTCAGAGCTACGCATTGGTTACAACAACGTCGGCACTTCTGGCGCTCCAACCAGTTCCTTCGACATGAGTGCGGCAGGTGCGATCCTGCGTGGTGACTTCAGCACCATCACCGTGGGTTTCAAGAGCAGCACCAGCACGGGCGGGGCCACGGGGTCGTTGCTCACCAGCACGGATGCGGCGAACAGTATCTTTGCCACCAACATCATCCTCGGTGACCAGCGGTCTTCAGACACGGTTGCCTCGGCAAACACCGTGCAAGGCACGCTGACCTTCGGCGGCGGCTCGCTGGTCGTTTCCAACAACTTCACCATTGGCAACCACCTCGGTGCCAATTCGCAGGCACGGGCTGGCGTTGGCATAGCCAATCTCAACGGTGGCACTAGCACTGTGGGAGGTAACGTCATCGTCGCTAACACCGCCCCCACCAGCGGCACCGGTCTCCACACCACCACCGGCACGCTGAACGTCGGGGGAGGCGACCTCGCCATCGTCGGCAATCTCGTTATCGGCACCACCACCTCGAACATCGCCGTCGCCCACGCCTCCACCGCCGTGGTGAACATCACCAACGCTGCCAGCGATGTCACCGTGGGCGGCGACGTCTTCTTGGCGAACGTGGACTCCACCGTCATCAACCCCATCTCCACCGGTACGCTGAACCTCACTAACGGCACCCTCACCATCACCGGCAACATCACGCGCAGTCTGCTCAATGACGCGGATGCCAGCCAGAGCCGGGGCTTCATCAACGTCGCGGGCGGCGCGCTGGACATGACCGGCGGCACCATCCTCGCCAAATCCCTCGCCTTCCGCAGCGGCAGCATCAGCAACGTGGCGGCAGGCGGTGTCACCCTTGATGCGGAGGCCACCACCAGCACCACGACCATCAACGGTGCCACCGGTGATGCGCTGATTCTGCGGGATGTGACGGCCACCTTTAATGTGTTCCTCACCGGCACCACCGCCTCAACCATTCACTATGAGAATGCGGGAGCGGGAGCGGGCGGCACCTTGAGCGGAAATCTCGATCTCGGCACTGCGGCTCGCAACTTCAACATTGAGGACATCGTGGCGAACGCGAATGACCTCACGGTTTCCGGCATCATCTCCAACTCGGCACCCATCACCAAGATCGGCGCAGGGACATTGCTGCTTAGCGGAGCCAATACCTTCAGCGGTGTTGTCACCGTCAGCGTCGGCGAGATCAAGGCGGGCAGCAACCAGGGTCTGAGCAACCAGAACAACGCCTACAGCGTGACCGGCGGCGCTTTCCTCAGCGCAGGTGGCTTTAGCAACACCATCGGTGCGCTCACAGGTGCTGGCACGGTACAAAACAACGCCGTCGCCGCAGGCACGTTGACCCTCGGCGGCGGGAACGCCACCAGCACTTTTTCCGGCACCGTGCAGGATGGCGCGGGCGGCGGTGCTCTCAATGTGACCAAGACCGGCACTGGTGCCGTGACGCTTTCCGGCGGGAGCAGTCTGACCTACACTGGCACCACCACGGTGAACGGCGGCATTCTGAATGCCGGGATTCGCGGCTCCCTCGGCATCACCGTGAATAACGGCACACTGAATTTGTCGGACAGCACGGCCTTCACCCTCAATCTCGGGAACAGCGGTAACGTTCTACAGCTTTCCAATAACGCTGTGCTCGGCTTTGAACTCGGCACCACGGGAGATCAGATCGTGCTCGGCGCAGCTGCCACCGCCCTCACTTCGGGCATCATCACGCTCGACCTCTACGGCATCGCCGGTCTGGCCGCAGGCTCCTACAACCTCATCACCGCCGCTGGCGGTGGCCTGCTGAACGCCAATGGCAGCAGCGGACTCTATGCTTTGGGCAACCAGCCCTCCGGCTTCACCTACACGCTCAATCAGAGTGACATCCTCGTACAGGTCATCGTGACCGCGTTCACCGGCAAATACTGGCGCGGTGACGTGGATGGAAGCTGGAACGCCAACAATGCGGGCGATACCAACTGGTCCTCGGATGCCACCGGGCTTGTTGAGGCCGGTGCGGTGCCAGGTGCCGCCGACTCCGTGCTCTTCAGCGCCACCAATGCCATGGGACCGGTCATCAACACCACGCTGGGCGCGGCTTTCTCCCTCAAGGAGCTCATCTTCCTCAGCCAGCCTGCTGGTGTCACGGCCGTGAACATCGCCCCAGGTGCTGGGGGTACGCTGACTCTCAGCGAAGGCATCACCCTCAACGCGGGCGCTGGAAACGTCACCATTTCTGCTCCGCTGAGTGTGAGCAGCGCGCAAAACTGGAAAGTCGTCCAGGCCGTCGGCACTTCACTCCTGGTCAGCGGGGACCTCACCGGTTCCAGCCGTGTCACCAAAACCAACACTGGCGTTCTCATCCTGTCCGGGGACAATTCAGGCTTCTCCGGCGGTTTCACCCTGAGCGGGGGCACGCTCAATCTCAACAGCGTCACTGCTCTGGGCAGCGGTGACCTCATCATCACCGGGGGCGCGTTTGACAATACGTCCGGCGGTCCGCTGACACTGACCACCAACAACCTCCAGGCCTGGAACGGCGACTTCAGCTACGGCGGCACCGGCAGCCTCACTTTCGGCACTGGAGCCATCACCCTCGGAGCCAATCGCACCGTGACCACCAATGGCGCAGGCCTTCTCACGCAGCAGGGAGACATCGGGGGTGCCTTCAGCCTCGCCAAGGAAGGCACAGGAACCCTTGTTCTTGCTGGCAATGCCAGCGCCTATTCCGGTGGCACGACCTTGAATGCAGGCACGCTCGTCGGCGTCGTCACGGGTGCCAGCGGCACCCCGCTCGGCGCAGGGGATGTAACCATCGGCAGCGGCACCACCCTCGCGCTACGCGGAAATGGCACTGGCAGCAGCGGCACCATCGCCGTGGGAAATAATCTCGTCGTCGGCGGCAGCGCCATCCTGGACTTGGACCGCGTCACGGCGAATACGGGGAATACCTTTGCCCTCGGCACGCTCAGCATCGGTGCCAGCACCCTCACCGTGAATGCCGTAAACAGCTACGGCGTCTCCTTCGCCGGCGGCACCCTCACCGGCAACGCCACGATCACCCACGCCACCGCACCCGTGACCATCAGTGGGGCCGTGGGCGGAGCATTCAGCCTGACCAAGAGTGGGGCAGGCATCCTCGCCCTCAACGGCAACAGCACCTTCAGCGGTGGCGTCATACAAACGACGGGTGGCATCAATCTCGGTCACGTCAACGGTCTCGGCACGGGAACCTACAATGTGACGGGAGCCTCTACCCTGACCCCCACCGTGGATCTCTCCGCCGGAGGCACCGGACCGGTGACGAATGCGATCACTCTCGATGCGGGATTGACCCTCACCGGCACGGAAAGCCTCAGCCTCTCCGGCAGCCTCACGAACAGCAGCGGCAACCAGACATTGACGAACAATCTGGCTGTTACAAACACCCTCCTACTGACGGGCATGGTGAACCTCACTGAATCCACCACCGCCCGCACTTTCAGCATCGCCGGCACGGGTAACACCGTACAGTTCGCTACATCCGTCATCCAAAACGGCGGTACCGGAGCCAGCGTCCTCGACAAAACCGGCACCGGCACCCTGACTCTCAACGGCGCAAATACCCACACCGGCGGCGTGAACCTCTCTCAAGGCACGCTCATCCTCGGCCACCAGAACGCCCTCGGGACCGCCCGCCTTCAGACGCAGACCAACAACGGCACCATCCAGGCCAACACCACCCTGACCGGTGCCACCGCCCTGGCCAACGCCCTCACCCTTAACGTCGGCACCACCACCTTCTCTGGTGTCAACAGCATCGAGTTCAATGGCACCACCACGAATAATGCCGGCAACCGCACCATCACCAACAACATGACCGGCGGTGCGCAACTGATCCTGGCGGCTGTAGCCCTCTCCAACGATGCCACCAGCCGCCGCCTCACCATCCGCGGCACGGCGGACACCATTGTCGAGGGCGTCATCTCCAACGGCAGCACCTCCACCGCCGGGAACCTCACCAAAAACGACGCAGGTATGCTCACCCTGCTGGGCACGAACACCTACGACGGCGATACCACCATCACCGCCGGTGTCCTACAGATCGGTAATGGCGGCACCATCGGTTCCCTTGATGCCACATCTGCTGCCACCACCGCCATCGTCAACAACAACGCCACCCTGCGCTTCAATCGCAGCAACAACTTTACCTTCGGCAACAACATCAGCGGCAGCGGCGTGGTGGAGCAGACCGGTGCGGGCATCACCACGCTCACCGGTACCAACACTTACAATGGCACCACCACCATCAGCGCGGGGGTCCTTCAGGTCGGCAACAACGGCACTGTCGGCACCCTTGGAGCGGGGGATGTCATCCTTGCCAACAACGCCGTCCTCTCCTTCAACCGCACCGATGCTCTCAACATCACCAACAACATTACCGGCACCGGTGGCGTGCGGAAGACCTCCACCGGCACCACGACGCTGACTCCGGGCAGCTCCAACACCTTTGTGGGTGACATCACCGTCTTCAACGGTGCCTTGGTGGCGGGTTCAGCCGCCGCGCTGGGCAGTGCGGGCAACAACATCGTCATCACCGCCACGGGGGCCGGAGCCACCGCCACGCTCGACCTCAATGGTAATAGCTACACCGCCGGCACCCTCACCCTCGGCGGCACCACCGCCACCAGCACCCCGGTGGTCACCACCGGCGCGGGAACCCTCACCTTGGGCGGTGATGTGATCTACTCCGCCACTGGCAACCCGCTCGGCGGCTCTATTTCCGGCAGTGTGAACCTGGGCGGGACCACTCGTACATTCACCGTTGGGAACAGCACCACTGCTGCCGTGGATTTGAGCGTGGCCGCCAGCATCGCCGGTACCGCCGCAGAAGGTCTCACCAAAGACGGCGCTGGCACCATGGTTCTCACCGGGGCCAACACCTACACCGGAGCCACTCTCGTCTCAGGCGGCACCCTGCAGCTTGGGGATGGCGTCGCCAGCACGGGCGGCCTCGCCAGCACGGCGGTCACCGTCGCGGGTGGTGGCTCCAGCCTCGTTGGCGCTCCGCTGCTCACTGGCGGTGCTGGCAGCATTGCCAATCTGGCCACGGCAGGCAACATTGCCGGCACTGTCACCATCGGTGTCGATGCCACCAGCGTTGGCATCCTGGCCGCCGGTTTTGGCGACACGAATGCCAGCAATCAGACGCTGACCCTCGGCGGGAATCTCACCGTCAACGAAGGCTCGCAGGTCCAGTTCAGCATCACCAACCGCACGGAAACACTCACCGCTTCCCATCTCGACACGCTGAGCACGGCGCTGGCCGCCGGCAGCTACACCAACGTCGCGGCGTTGTTTAATCTGGGTGCCACACCGGCCAACTTTGACGTTTACAAAGACACCGCCCCAGTTGCGATCACCGATCACGACTACATCAACGTTACCGGCTCTATCGCCATCACCGCTGGCGGCACCAATCCGCTGTTCAAAGTCCTCAACCGCACCGGTGGTGCCTACACCACCGGCACACCGTTCATCGGCGATGTGTTCCATCTGCTCGACTGGTCGGCAGTCGGCGGCATGAACGTCACTGGAACCCTGACAACGACTGATTTCGATTTCTCCGCCGCTGGATTCACCGGTAATTTCGCCTTCGACACCAGCGCCTTTGCCACACATGGGATCATGGTGGTGGTTCCAGAACCCTCGCGCATGCTGTTCCTCATTCTCGGACTGTTGGGCCTCGTGCTGCGTCGTCGCCGCAAGTGATCTGGGCTATTTGCCGACGAGCACATCCTTCACACTCATCGTGCCGAAGGCGAAGCCGACGCTGAGGTTGGTCTTGGCGCGGGCGAAGGAGGCGTGGTCGTAGGTTTTGGTGAAGTCGCCGATTTTGAGGGTGGCTTTGGGACCGCGCAGCTCGACGCTGACGTTGGTCCATGCGTCGGGGGTGAGTTTGAGGTCGGGCTCGGTGCCGATGGCGATGGAGGTGTGCTCTTCTTTGCCTTCCGGCGGGAAGGCGCGGATGGAGGCACCGGCTTTGCTGAACACGATGCGGAAAATGTGGCCGTCCGCGCCATTGGCGGTGAACACGACGCTTTTCGTCGCAGCATCAGGCTTGAAGGCGAAGCGGATGGCGGCGTCGGTGTAGGCGAGGTCGTAGAAGATGATGGGGCCGTGGTCCTTGAACTTTTCGTAGAGTTCATCGTCCTGCGCGCAGGTGGCCGCGCCGTCAGCGTATTTCCAGTCACCGCGTGAGGCGCGGCGTGTTTCGAACTTGGGATTGGAGAAGTCGTCTTGGAGTAACGGAGCGTCGGCGGCGAGGGCGAGTGAGGGGAGAAGGTAGAGGAGAGAGGAGAGCAGGAGGTGTTTCATGGGAGTGGTCAGAGGTAAGAGGTCAGAAGTGAGAGGTCAGGGGAGGGTTTTGTGGAGGGCGTCGAAGCCGGGACGGATGGTGCCGTCGGGGGCGATGAGGGGCTGCGGGTTTTGGACGCGGCCGAGGGGGCGGATGCCGGGGGCGGTGTCTCCTTGTAGGCCGAGGTCGGCTTGCATGATTTCGACGAGGGTTTGGAGCTTTTTCACCTGATCCGGTTGGTCTTTGGCGATGTCTTTGGCTTCGCCGATGTCGGAGTCGAGGTTGTAGAGATCGCCTTTGGCGAGGTGAAGCTTCCAGGGGCCGGAACGGACGGCTTCGAGGGTGAAACCACGGTAGTAGTAAAAGGTGTCGCGGGCTTTGAAATCGGCAGTGTGGCCGAGCAGCAGCGGGGAGAGGTCAATGCCGTCGAGATGTTGGATTAGTTTTGTAGTACCGGCTTTAGCCGGTTCAGAGCCGCCTGAAGGCGGTACTACAATACCCGCCAAAGCGGCGAAGGTGGGCAGCCAGTCCATGTGGGAGCTGATGGCGGCAGTACTGCTTTTGGCGGCAACTTTGCCGGGCCACCAGGCGAGGGTGCAGACGCGCATGCCACCTTCGAGCGTGCTGCCTTTGCCGCCACGCAGTGGGGTATTGTCGGAGCCGTGATTGAGCGGGCCGCCGTTGTCGCTGGTGAAGATGACGAGGGTGTTGGCGTCGAGTTTCAGCTCGCGCAAGGTGTCGAGCACTTGGCCGACGCACCAGTCCACCTCCAGGACCCAGTCTTTTTGCAGCCCCTGGCCGGATTTGCCCATGAATTCCTGGCCGGGATAGAGCGGGAAGTGGACGGCGTTGTGCGGGAGGTAGAGGAAGAAGGGGGCCTTTTGGTGCTCGCGGATGTAGCTGACGGCGCGCTCGGCGTACTTGCGGGTGAAGGCGTGGTGCTCCGCCACTTTGACGCGTTCGACGACGTTGCCGCCATCGAGCATGGGCAGCGGCGGCTGGGAGTTGCCTTTGAGGCCGGTTTCGTCCTCACCCTGCGCGGCGGTGAGCTTGGCCTTGGCGGCGGTTTTGGGCTCCTTCAACGGCTCGCCGGGATTGCTCTTGGAACCCTCGGAGGCGAGGCCCATGTCGTTGGAATACGGGATGCCCATGTAGCTGTCGAAGCCCTGTGCGGTGGGGAGGAACTCGGGCTGGTCGCCGAGGTGCCATTTGCCGATGCAGGCGGTGGCGTAGCCGCTTTGCTTGAGGACTTCGGCCACGGTGACTTCATCTGGGTTCAGGCCGACGGCGCTGGCAGGAAACAGCACGCCGGGGATGGGCAGGACGCGCTTGGGATAGCAGCCGGTCATCATGGCGGCACGGGAAGGGCTGCACACCGGCGCGGCGTAATGGCTGGTCAGTTTCATGCCCTCCTGCGCCATGCGGTCGAGGTGCGGGGTGGTGACTTTGCCGCCGAAAGGGCTGATGTCGGCGTAGCCGAGGTCGTCGATGTTGATGAGGACGATGTTCGGACGCTGCTCCGCAGCGAATGACGAATGCAGAATGCAGAATGACGAAAGGAGGCAGGCGAGGAGGGGTTTCATGGGAGGAATGAGCTGGGGCCAATCACGGATCGACTAGTTCAGGGGTGTACATGACGTTGCCTGTGGGGATTTCGGGGATTTTGCCGTCGGGCGGGAAGGTGGAGGCGATGGCGGCTTGGAGCTGCTCGGCGAGTTTGGCCTGGGCGGCGGCGTGCTCAGCTTTGTCGGCGAGGTTGGTGTGCTCTTTGGGGTCGGTTTCGTGGTCGTAGAGTTCTTTGCCCTGCTTGCCGGCGTCCCACTCGGTGTAGCGCCAACGGTCGGTGCGCAGGGAGTAGCCAAAGACGCGGGGGGCAGGTTCAGCATCGGCTTTTTTGGCCTTTCCTTTGCCTTTGCCGCCACCACCGCCGCCACGCATGACCTGGCTGAGCACCCAGCCGCGACCCTTCGCCGTTTCGGGAGCTTTCAGGATCGGCGCGAGGCTTTGACCCTGGAGATTGGCGGGCGCTTTGACGCCGCAGAGTTCGGCGAGCGTGGGGTAGAGGTCCACGAGGCCAGCGGGGGCTTTGGCGACGCCGCCTTTCTTCGTTCCTGGGCCGGCGATGATAAGGGGGACGCGGGCGCTTTCTTCAAAGATGCTCATCTTTTGCCACAGGCCGTGCTCGCCGAGGTGGTAGCCGTGGTCGCTGGTGAAGACGACGATGGTGTTGTCAGCGAGGCCGAGGCGGTCGAGCGCGTCGAGGACCTTGCCAGCCTGAGCGTCCATGAAGCTGATGGAGGAGAAATAAGCTTGCACGGCCTGACGGCGGAGGTCGTCGGTGAGCAGTTCGTGCTCTTTTTTGTGGGAGGCGAGAGCGAGCGGCGGCAGGTCTTTGATTTCCTCTTCGACACCCTGCACGAAGGGCATTTCGGCCTCGGGGTAGCCTTTGAACCACTTTTCTGGCGCAACGTAAGGCGTGTGCGGGCGGAAGAAGCCGAGAGCGAGGAAGAAGGGGCGGTCTTTTTCCCTCGCGCAGCGTTCGAGCACCCACTCGGCGTCTTTGGCCTGAAGGCCGTCCGTGTGCTGCTCGTCGGGCCGGGGGGAGGCATACCAACTCAGCGTGCCGCCGAAGGAGCCGGGGGTGAGGGAGAAGATGACGGGGTGCTCCAGCAGGCGGTCACAGCCAGCGGGGTTCAGCTCCAGTTCCCAGGAGGCGGGGTCGTCGTGGCCGTTGGTGCCGATGGAGTTCGGCACGCCGTAGTGGTAGAGCTTGCCGATGCGGGCAGCGAAGTAACCGTCTTGGCGGAAGGCCTGCGGCAGACTGATGGCCTTGGGGATGGTTTGGCGGAAAAGCTGGGAATTGGTGAGGATGCCGGTGCTGTTCGGGTAGAGGCCGGTAAGCATCGAGTTCCGGCTCGGCCCGCAGAGCGGATACTGGCAGGCGGCGTTCTCAAAGCGCACGCCACGGGCGGCGAGCTTGTCGAGATTCGGTGTTTTGACCAGCGGATGGCCGTAGCAGCCGAGGGCGTTGTTCAAGTCGTCCGCCATCATGAACAGGATGTTTGGACGGGAGGCGGCGTGGCTGAATGAGGCGGCAAGGAGGGCCGTGAAGGCCAGAAAAGTCGGTAATCGCATGAGGCGGGGTGAAACGGCGGGGAAGGGGGCTTCTTGCGGGCAAGTCGGGGGCGCGCAAGGGCTGGGTCGTGGCGCGAAAAAGGCGGCAAATGGGGAGCTATAGAGTTTGGTTATTCCAAGATAAAAAACTAGGATAATAGATGATTATAAAGGCTTGCGATAGAGTGACGTAAACTTCTGATAATCAATGGGTAAGAATGTGAGACAAGCTTAATCTAAAGCGTGTTTCGTGCTTGTCTGACATGGCTTAAACCACTCATATTGATAGGCTCAAAGCGAACAATGCTTGCCTCTTTTTGCCCAATCCGTGTGCGCCAATAGCCCATTTTTTTGAAACCGACCATGCCTCTTATGAAGACCAACCGTCATCCTTCCTGCCAGTACATTCGTCGTCATGTCGCTGCACTTGCACTGATCACCTGCCACCTGTGCTTTGTGCTACAGCCAGCAGCGGCCGCGACCATCATTTGGACTGCGGGTAGCATGACCGATCTGGCCTGGAGTAACGGCGCGAACTGGGACGCCAGCGAACCAACCGGCTCTGATGACGTTGAACTGCCCAAGCCGATTCCGAATCCCGGGACGCTCACTGATCCGCAGATCATTACTCTCTCGAACGGTGAAGTGGCGAACTCGTTGTCATTCTTTGCGCCTTACACGCTGTCGGGTGGGAATCTCGCGCTCACCACCGGGCAGATCGCGGTCACGATCGGCAATGCTTCCTCCATTGAGTCCAAGCTCACCGGCGGCGGCGGTTTGCTGAAGATCAACGACGGCGCTCTCAAACTGACTAACGCGGCCAACGACTACACCGGCACCACGCAGATTGACGCAGGCTCGGTGATCATCACCGCCCAAGGTATGCTCGGATCGGATGGTTCGGCGGTCATCGTCACGGGCAATGTCACGCGCGGCAGCGGCGGCGGTTCGCTCGTCATTGGCAGTGGTAACAACAACCTCGATGGTCTCACCTTCACCCGTGATCTCGCGCTCGCCGGTGGTGGTGCGTCCGGCGACGGCGCGGCTTTCAACAGTGTGGGCAACAACATTTTCACCGGCAACATCGTGACCGGGGGCAATGTGGCCGGGGGCAATGTGGCCGGCCTGAATCCGATCGGCGGCACCGCGATCAATGCCAGCGGCACGCGTCTTGCCTCGACGTTTGGCACGACGACTCTGAATGGCGCCTTGACGGTCGATCCGTCGGGTCAGGCCACTGAGTTCACGGGCAACGGCAACTGGATCGTCAATTCCAACATTGATGGTGCAGGCGTACTTATCAAGACAGGGGCCGGTCTGCTGGTCCTCACGGGTAACAATACTTTCGGTGGGGTTCTTCAGCTGACCACTGGTTTTGTTCGAGTTTCCTCGCAGGCCAATTTGGGCGCGAGTTTGGCGAACAACGCGATTTTTCTCACCAACGGTGGCAAGATCGAGTTCCGCACGGACACGCCTGACTTCACAACGAGCAAGCGAGTGCAGTTGAACACGGGCACGACGACGGGCACCATCTATCTGGACCGGGAGATCGGCGGGAGCGGCCTGAATCAGACCGTGAATCTGGGCCTGTTCACCCTGGGCACCAGCACCAGCACGCGCACCTTGAATATCGATGGTCGCAATGGCTACAACCTGCAGTTCAACGGCAACATGGCTGCGACGGGCCATGGATCCTTCACTGTAAACAACACGGGCAACGGTTTGTTCACCAACTCAGGCAATTTCTGGAGCACGAACAGAACGACGGCAAGCACCCTGACCTTCGGCAACAACGGCGACTTCCTGATCACTGGCGGAATCATTGCCACGGGCGCGGCCCACGTTGTCACCAAAACCGGAACGGGCACGCTGACGCTCAATGGCACGAATTCCAGCTTCAGTGGAACGCTCAACGTGAACGGCGGCACCGTGGCGATCAACGATTTCCGGGCGATCACCAACAACTCATCCGTCATCGACATCGGCACCAGCACGACCACGGCGACGCTGAGCATCATCGGCAATAACCTGAGCGGGGCGAATGTGACCACGAGCAAGGTCATCAATCTGGGTGGCACCACCGGTGGTGCGATCATCCTCGCGAACCAGACCGGCACGAGTCCCGGCGTGCGGTTCAATGCAAACTTCACCGCCACGGGTGGAACAGCTGCAAACGCAAAAACCGTGACCCTCGGCGGCTCGAATGCTCAGGACAATACGATCGTCGGGATCATTCCGAACAATAATGCGGGCGGCACGGTGAACCTGCTCAAAATCGACGCCGGCACCTGGGTGCTGGCGGGGGCGAACACCTACACTGGCACGACGACCATCACGAACGGCATTCTCAAGCTGGAAGCCAATGCCGCCAGCTCGACGATTCTGGGTGCCACCAACGCGATCACCTTCGGTAACAACAATGGTAACGCAGGCGGCACCCTCGAGTTGGTCGGCCAGGCGAACGTGAACAACGTTCAGGCATTGGGGACTCTCACCTACGCCAGTAGTGGCGGTGCCGCCACGGTCAAGCTCACCCCGGGTCTGCTCGGCACGGCCTCGCTCACCTTTGCCAATATCGGCACCGGGGCTGGTGGGACCGTCAATTTCGTCGGGGGAGATTTCACCAACAACACGTTTACCCTTACTCAGGTGAATGCAGTGGCCGACAGCAACGGAATCGTCACCCGCAGCATGTATTGGAATGGAGCCGATTTCGCCTACCGTGACGCCACGGTGTTGCGCGCGCCGGTGTATGGAGTTGACGCCAGCACGGCCACATCCGCCACCGCGCTCACTGCGGGTCAGCACAACGAGATCACCGGCAGTTTCACGACGCCTGCGGGCAATCTTTCGATCAGCACCTTGAAGATCAACGGGGCACAAACCCTGACTCTCGATCCGGCTCAGACGCTCACTATCTCCCTTTTCGGTTTGCTGGCGACCGGTGGTTCCTCGACCATTACTGGCGGAACGGCTCTCACGGTTGGCGGCACCGCTACCTTGGTGACGCGGGTGGACGGAGGCGCGGATACGCTGAGGATCGAGACCGTGCTCTCCGGGTTCACCGGTGGCATCACCAAAAGCGGTGCGGGCACGCTGGTCTTAGCCGGTGCCAACACGCAGACGGGGACGTTCACGATCGCCGAGGGAACGGTGAGACTTGCGGATTCGGGAACGCTCGGTGGAGCAGCCGCCTTGACCATGCGCCAAGGCACCACTCTGGATCTGAACGGCATTTCTCTGGCCGCCAATATCAACGCCTTCAACAGCAACGGCACGATCACGAACGGCAATGCCACTGCGGTCACGCTAAAGGTCGGCGGAGCCAACGGCACCGGCACTTCCAATGGCCTCATCGAGGACGGCGTAGGCCAGGTCAGCGTCACCAAGCTCGGGACTGGCGGGATGACATGGAACATGCTCAGCACCTACACCGGCGTGACCACGATCGGTTCCACCGGCATCGTCATCACCCCCAATCTGACGAACATTGGTTCCGCGAGCAGCCTCGGAGCGGGCGATAGTACCAGCGACGCCACCAACGCCGCCAGCCTCGTCTTCGACGGCGCCAGCGCCACCCAGGTTTTCGGCGGTATTAATTACAACGGTCGCGATTCCATCAGCATCGACCGCCTCTTCACCTTTGGGGGCACGGCGGCCAACAGTGGCGCGAGGATTCAGGCCAACGGCGCGAACGATTCAACGCTGATTTTCAGTAATTCAGGTGCGCTTGCCTTCGGGACGACTAACATCGATCAAGGCCTCGTCCTTGGCGGCGCATCCATCGGCAGCAATCAGTTCAATCCGCTGATCACGGACAACGGCACCGGTGTGGTGAGCCTCTACAAACAGGACGCAGGCCTCTGGATTTTGGGTAACACGGCGAATAGCTACACGGGAGTCACCCAGATCAACGCAGGCGCTCTTCGCGCCGAGGGCACGACCCTGTCCGCCACAAGCACCCTCGTTTTCAACGGTGGCGTGCTTCAAGCGGTGGGCACCTTTACCCGATCGCTGACAGCGACGCCCACCGCCGGAGCCGGTGGAGTGAACTGGGCGGGGAACGGCGGATTCGCTGCCGCCACGGATAAGCTCACCGTCAACATCGGCGGCAATCTCACCCCGGATACCCTGACGTGGGGAACGGGCGGCTTCGTTTCCGGGACGCTCATCCTGAGTTCCACGACCGCTTTTGCGGAAGTGGAGATCGTGAACCAGATCGATCTGGCCGGGGCGGTTCGCACGGTCCAAGTGGACACCAATCCCACGACCAATAGCGATCAGGCCACGCTCTCGGGCGTGATCAGTGGTGCGGCCGGAAGCGGACTGACCAAGACGGGCAGCGGCATCCTGCGGCTCATCGGGGACAATACTTACGCTGGTGAAACCGCAATCAACGCCGGCACCGTGCGGGCCGTTAGCATCGGCAACTCGTTGAGTACGTCGAGCAACTTCGGTGATGGCACAGGCAAGATCAGCCTCAATAATGCCACTCTCGCCTATGTTGGCGCCGGCGAGACATCGGATCGTTTGATTGAGCTTGCGGGCACCACTTCGAATGTATTCATCGAGTCCAGCGGCACCGGAGCGCTGATTTTGAGCAATGTCGTGAACGTCGCGACTGGGACGGGGGCAAGGACCCTCTTTCTCCGCGGTGACTTGAATGCCGCCAATGAGATCACGAATGCGTTAACCAATGGCGCGGGATCGGGTGCTCTGAACGTCACCAAGGACGACAACGGCACGTGGATTCTCTCCGGCCAGAGCACCTTCACCGGCAATATGACAGTCAGCGCAGGTCCGCTCGGTATCTCGGCGGACTCCGTCGGCGCTGTTGGTGCCGTGACCTCCAGCCCGGTGGGTGTGACACGTCTCATCATCAGCAATGGTTCCCTCTTCGCGCTCGATGGCGACCGCACCCTGAACACGCTTGTCCGGCTCAACTCCAACGCCTCATCCAATTTCATCGGCGTCAATAGTATCACATTGAACGACATTGAGACGACGACCGGCGGCACCATGACTGTCACCAATTCATTGGCGACTGGCAAGTTGCTGACCTTGAATTCTCCCACCTTCACCGGGACGGAAGCGACGACGGCACGCACCTTTGTCTTCAACGGCTCAGGCGACACCATCCTGAACGCCTCCGTGACCAACAGCACGGGTGGTGCCGCGATTGCCCTCACCTACAACGGCTACGGCAGCCTGACTCTCGGTGGAAGCAATGGTGCCAGCACCTACACTGGGGCGACGACGATCACCAGCGGTACGCTGAAGGTGGGTTCGGTCAACGCCATTCCGAATGGCGCGACTGCCAGTGACGTGACGATGAATCCCGGCGCTGGCCTGACCGCGACACTGGATCTCAACGGCTTCGACCAGACCGTCAACGGGCTCATCGCCAACTCGGCGGGCACGGCGAACATTGACAACTCCTCGGCGACGGCAGCGACCTTCACCTTCGGCTCGCAGGATCAAGCCGCCAATCTCATCGGCGGCGTGACCAATTCCGGCGGTGGTGCTCTTTCCCTCGTCAAGATCGGGACTGCCGCCGCGACGATGAACCAGGGGCCATTCACCTACACCGGCACCACGACCGTTAATGGCGGCAGCCTCATCATCGCCTCCGATGTGAACGGCACCACCGGAATCACGGTGGGTGCCGGGGCTTTCCTCGCCTTCACGGAGGGACTGAGTGGTTCCGCGCTGATCACCAGCGTCGATGTCGGTGCGGGGGGTGAGTTGCGCTTCCTGAACAGTGCGGGAGAGCCACTGAGCAACCTGACCAGCCTTACCCTCGGGGCCGGCACTACCCTTGGTCTGAATGCCGGGGCTACCTCCGATACCCTGACACTTCTGGCTCCGAATATCGCCTCCGTCGCCGGTGCGGTGGGGCTCCGCATCCGTGATACGGGGAGCATGCTGGGCAGTTCGACCTACAATCTGCTCGAGGCCGCCAGTGGTGGCCTTACGTCCGGCGGAGGCGTCTATTCGCTGACGGCGATTCCCGGTGGCTTCACGACGCTTACCCTGAACCAGGTGGACACTTTGGTCTCGCTCACCACCGGGACGCTCGTCTCCGACAAGCGCTACTGGACCGGCGCGACCAACAACGTTTGGAACGAGGTGAACGGCACCTTCGACGGACTGAACTGGTCTGCGCTGAAAGATGGCTCGACGGTATCTGAGTTCATTCCCGGTTCGGGAACGACCGTGGTCTTCTCGGCGGACAACGCCGTCGGCGGCGCGCTGGTCACGACCATGGAGCAGGGTTTGCGCATCAACGCCCTTGAATTTGAATCGAGCACCGGGGGGGCGACCTCCGTCACCATCGCCCCTGGGGCAGATATGACCAACCGCCTGATCATCTCTCCCTCGGCTTCCACGGACGGCATCAATCTGAAGAGCGGCGGTCCAGGAGCGGTGACGATTTCCGCGCCGCTGCGCATTGATGCGGCGCAGACTTGGACGGTGGCCGACAGCACTTCGACCCTCACCCTCTCGGGCGGCTTGAGTGGCCCAGGTGCCCTGACCATCGACGGTCCCGGCACCACCATCGTTTCGGCGGTTGCGGGCGGCACCTTTGCGGTCCCGACCGTGCTGGTGAACGATGGCACCCTGCGCATTGAGAATGTCGGTGCTCTCGGCTCGACCATCGTGGGCAATGCCGCGGTCATCACCATCAATCCTGGTGCCGCCTTTTACCAAAACGGGCCAACCAATACCGTCACGACGGCCGTGAACAATGACCTGACGCTCGCGGGTGGCACGCTCTCCGCCGGGGGTAGCACGGGAAACCATTATTACACCGGCGCGGTCAACGTGACTGCGGATTCGTTCATCAACTTGCGCGATTCCAACTCGGCCACGGTGAGCACCGCTCAGACGAGTATCATTCTGAATGGCGCGTTGACTGGCACTGGTAAAATCAGTCTGGACAGCAATAGCGGGCTGAGTGGAGGCAACCAGTTCAACGGGAATCTCTTTCTTCAGGCGGACAATAGCGGTTGGTCGGGAGGCTTTGATATCACCCGCGGCACCATTCAAGTGCAGAACCTGGCAGGATTCGGCACTGGCAATGTCACGGCCAGCGCCGGCCGCATCATCTTTGCGATGCCCGCCAACAACACCGTCAACCTCGCGCAGGATTTCACGGTGGACGCTCCTGGCGGCATCCTTGAGTTGAGCGTGGACGCCAGCGGCACGCTTTCCGGCGATCTGACGGTCAACGTCAATGGTGTCGTCACCCTCGGCAGCGTTGCCAACGCGAACAACGCTCTGCGCATCTCCCAGTCGAGTGATAACTTCAGCATCCTGAACATCACCAACTCGATCGTGCTCGGCAATGACGCCAGCATCAGCTATCAGGGCAATGCCAGCCGACCATTTGAAATTTCCGGCATCATTTCGGAAACTGGCGGGGCGCGCAGCCTCGCGATCAATGATGAACTGGGCGTATGGGCCGTCACCAGCCGGACGATCCGCCTGAGTGGCGCAAACACCTTCACCGGCGACCTCACCATTGATGAGGGGGCGCTGGAGTTCAGCACGGTGAGCAACATCGGCGGCCTAGCGAGTAATTTAGGTCAGGGAAGCGCGATCTCCATCGGCGGCGCGACACTCAGCTTTATCGGAAGCACGAACCAGACCACGAATCGCACGATTACCCAGACCGGTGCCGCGATCTTTGCGGCCAACGGCACAGGCGGCGCCACCATTACCTACAGCGGGAATGTCACTGCCGGGGCGAACAACGTTACGTTGACGGGTTCCGGTGAAGGCTTCCTGAACGGCGCCATCACCCAGACGGGCACGACCAATGACTTCTTCGTCGACTCCGGCATCTGGCACCTCGGTGGCACGGGGAGCACGATTGCCGATGACGTGTTTGTCAACGCGACCAGCACTGGCACGGCTGTCCTGAATCTCGACACCCCCGGCACCCTCTCCTGGACGGCGGGGACAAGCAACGGCCTCTATGCCCGCAACGGCGGTGTCATCAATCTGAATGCCGACGACGTCAATGGCGTCGGCAATAGTGGCCAATTGACCTTCATTCTCCTCGGAACAGATACCAACGGGGATGCCGGTATCTTGAACACAAACACCTTCAATATCGAGACTCCCCGCCTCGATCTGGGTAACACCCCGGCTAGTCGGGTTGGCATCATCACGGGAACGGGCTCCGTTACGTCCAACGATACAGGCACTGCTTACTCCACCGGGTTTCGCCTCTACGAGGGATCGATCTCCGCGAATCTCGTAGGGGTGGCCACTCTCCTCAAGTCGGGCGTCGGAACGGTGACACTCTCGGGCGACAACAGTGGATTGACCGGGACGGTGGCAAACACCCGCGTCGATGCCGGAACCCTCATCCTAGACTACACGAACAGCAACACCCAGAAGCTGAGTAGTGCCAGAGCCGTCGATATGCGGGGCAGCACCATCCAGATTGTCGGCAGCAACAGTGCCGCAACCACGGAGACTTTCAACAACCTGACGCTGGGCGCCGGTGGGGCGAACAAAATTCAGGTCACCGGCGGCACCGGTCAGGATGCCGTCCTGAACCTCGGGTCCATCACGAGGGCCAACAACGCATCAGACGGCACAATGCGTTTCATCCTCCCCGGCGGAGTGCAGAGCGCAACCAACGGGATACGCACCACCAGTCCGAACAGCACCTTCGGCCTGCTTGGCAACGGAACCACGGTGACCAGTGACTCCGCCTACGCGACCGTCGACGACGGCACCGGCGTTTGGTTCGCCACGAACAGCGGTGGCAATATCGTGGCTCTTGCTTCCACCGTCAAAGACGACGTGACCACCTGGCTCCCCGGCGAGCATATCACAGATATGAACGGTTTCAGCGGGACGCTCCTCTGCGCCGATGTAAACAGTCTGCGCTTCGATGCGGCGGCCGGCTCCGATCTCAGTCTTCCTGATGGCGGTGTCCTCACCATTAACAGTGGGGGTATTCTCGTCACCAGCAATGTCGGTAATTCTCCGTCCATTCAAGGTGGCACCCTGAGTGCTGTCGCCACGGAAATCATCATCACCCAGGACAGTGCCGCGACTTTTGAAATCTCCTCGGACATCCGGACCAATCACGCCCTCACCAAGACGGGCTCCGGCACCTTGCTTCTGACCGGCAACAACGTCTACACCGGCGAGACGGAGATCCAGGAAGGCACTCTACAGGTAAATGGTAGCTCCATCGGCGACAACTCTACGGTGACTCTGGCAGACGATCACGTCGCCACGCTGCAGTTGCTTGCCAGCGAGTCCATCGGGCGTCTCTCCGGCGGGGTAAACACGGCCGGCCTCGATGATCTCGCGACGGTGGATATCGGGGCGTTCACCCTAACGATCAACTCAGGAACGAGCAATGGAAGTTACGCAGGCAAAATCGTTGGAAGCGGGGTGCTTATTAAAAACAACTCGGGCACGAACACCAACCAGGCTTTCAGCGGGGCCAACACTGGTTTTAATGGCACGGTGATCATCAATGGTGGTCTTTTCCAGCTCAATAACATCGGTTCGATGAACGCCACGGATTACACGATCAACAGCGGGGGAAGTCTTCTCATCGACAACAATGGCACCACAACTTCAGGAGCGAGAATCCTTGACACCGCTACGATCACGCTGAACTCAGCCGATGGTGCCTGGTCGAATGAAACTCGCCCGAGCGGCCTCGCGATCCGTCGCGACCAGAACTCCACCCAGAGTGAAACGGTCGGTGTGATCACGGTCCGTTCGGGCGCGAGCTATGCACGTCTTGACTCCACAAATGCCAACACAGCTGCCTTCACGGAGATCATAGCTAACAACATCCTCCGGCAGAACAGTGCGACACTGAGCGTGAGGGGAACCAACCTCGGCAACAGCAGTGGTCGCCGCACTCGACTCCGCATCAACGACGCCACCAATCAAACCGCCTTTATCAGCGCGATGATCGGTGGAGGCGGGGCAACAGGCACGAACACTCAAAGCATCGTTCCATGGGCGATTGCGGAGTTCGTCACCAATGCCGCCGTGGGAGATGGCAACATGGGGAATTCCCTTGCTACGTATGTATCCGGACAGGGCTTCCGTGCGCTCTCGTTTGCGACGGACTACACCACGATTGCTGCCGCTGCTGCCAACAACAACGTCCGGGAAAGTCTTGGCGCGGACCTCACCGGCATCGCTGGCAGGACGATCAATTCGCTGGTCATCAACAACACGGCGTTCGCCGGCCTCGATGTGACCGGCACCGGTGCGGGACAGACGCTGGTCAATACCAGCGGCACCTTCCTCTTCACCGTCACGGGTGGCGCTGCTAGCACGGCCTACGACACCACGCTTGACGGCTTCGACGACGGCATCACCACCGGTACGGGCGAGTATGTGTTCTTCGTGCAGAATCCAACCTCGACCGCCACCACCTCCACCCTCTCGGCTACGATCACCTCGAATCTGATCACCACCGCAGACATCACCAAGTCCGGTCGCGGCGCGCTCATCCTCAGCGGCACCAACACGGCGGGCGGTGGAGTGAACAAGACCACCCTCAACGAGGGCATCCTCGAAATCGCCAATCTGGGCAACATCGGCGGTGTTACGGGTGACCTCGTCTTCGCCGGAGGCACCCTCCGCCTCGGCACCGGGCTGATCGACGACATTTCCCAGCGCACCATCATCCTGCTGAACGCAGGTGGAACGATTGATACCAACGGTGTTGACCTGGCGCTGGGTAACAGTGTCGGATCCGGCCTTGGCGGAATCACCAAGACGGGCCTCGGTAACCTGACCCTGAACGCGGCGGCCACCTACTCCGGACCGACCCTCCTCGTTGGCGGCACCCTGACCATCGGCGCGAATGATGCCACCGGCACCGGCGACCTCAGCATCGGCGCGGGAGCCACACTTGATCTCGGGGTGAACGGCATTACGGCTGGCTTGGTGACCACCAGTGGCGCAAGTCCGGTGATCAATGGCACGGGGACGATCACGGCGTCCACGGGTTTCTTTTTCAACAATACCGGCAATATCACGGTTGATGCCTTGCTGGCGGGAAGCGGGGGACTGCTCAAGACTCAAACGAACGTTCTCACCCTGACCGGTGCTAATACCTACACGGGAACCACCGAGATCCAAAACGGAACGCTGAGCTTCGACAGCATCGCCAACGTCGGTGGAGCGAGCGCCCTTGGCGCGCCGATAACGGTTGAAGACGGCATTATTCGAACCGGCCTGAGCACCGCCGACCCGGTTCTGACCTACACAGGGTCCGGTCACAGCACAGATCGAATCATCGAGATGCAGGGAGTGGCTGGGGGGAACCTTTTCATCAATAGCGATGGGACCGGCGCTCTCAACTTGGGAAGAATTCAGACGGCCACAGGCGGTAACAAAATTCTGACCCTCGGCGGAGAAGCCACTGGATTCGATAACATGGTCGCGGAGATCAAGGAAGTGGGCAGCGCCCTTTCGGTCACCAAGGCGGGCGCGGGCACCTGGCAGATCAACGGAGCCAACACCTATACCGGTGCCACCTCAGCCGGTGCCGGAACGCTCCGGGCCGGGAACAACCTCGCTTTCAGTAGCAGCGCCGTGACGCTTGTTAACACGGGTTCCATCCTTGAGGTGGCTGACGGTGTCAACGTCGCCAACTCGGTGACCGTCAGCGATACCGGTAATAACAAGACCCTCGCCCTCCAGAGTGGAGCCACCTCCGGCACCTCGTCGGGCAACATTGCCATCGCCGAGACAACGGCCGGTAATTTTGACGTCTCTGCGGATACAAACGGAACCCTGAATCTAACGGGGATCATCAGCGGTGCGGGCGGATTGGAGAAGGTCGGTGCCGGGACGGTAGTGTTGACCTCCGCCAACACCTACGCAGGGGCGACCACCGTCACGGCGGGAATCTTGCAACTCGGCGACGGAGCCGCGACCGGATCTATCAACACTGCCAGCGCCATCAGTGTCGCGAGCGGAGCCACTTTTGCGGTCAATCAGACTGATACCGTGACCCAGGGAACCGAATTCAGCGGAGCGGCCATCACCGGTGACGGAGGCTTTGCGCAGGTGGGAACTGGAACGACCGTTCTCACCGCGGACAATGATTATACCGGGACCACTACCGTGAGCGCCGGCATCCTCTCCATCTCCAGCGAAGAAAACCTCGGTGATAACCCTGGCAGCTTCAATGCCGGACAACTCACCCTCAACGGAGGCACCCTTCAGACCACTGCCACCTTCAGCATCGACGACACCAATCGAGGCGTCACCATCGGAGCAAGCGGAGGCACCATCGAAACCGGAGCCGCCACCGTGCTGACCGTGACCAATGACATCGTCACCACCGGAAACCTGACTAAGACCGGAACCGGGACACTGCTCGTCAACAGCGACAGCAACAGCGGAAGCGGGACCACCACGGTGAGTGCGGGAACCTTGGGGGGAACCGGAACCATCAGTGGAGCAGCGACCGTGGAAGGCGGAGCGACCCTCACCGGAGCGACAACTGGCACGACCGGTGAGCTGAGCTTTAGCGGGGCCCTGACGATGGACGGCGGAAGCATCTGGCTGGTGGATCTTGTCAACCAGAGTACGATCGCAGACTCCATCACCGTGGGTGGATTGCTGGCATTGGGAGGAAGCCTGAACATCGTGGACACCGGAGTCTTCGCCAACGACGGCTCCATCTACACAATCGCGACCTATGGGAGCTTGAGCGGAGCGTTCTCCAACGTAGCGTTTGGGAATCAGCTGGTGATAGGAGGAGGCCAGTGGCTCGTGACGGATACCGGTACCGCCATCACCCTCACCGCCGTGCCCGAACCGGGAACGCTCGGGCTGCTCGGCCTTGCCCTCGCCGGCTTTTTCGGTCGACGCATCCGCCGTCGTCGCATCGGACTCGCGCAAAGGGAGAAGGGAGAGCGTTCGTAGCATCGCCTGCTTGTGCCCGTGGGTCGTTCGCCGACAGATTGATTGCGAAGGAGTAAACTCAAGAACTCTAGATCAGAAAATTCACGCTTAACCCAAGTTTCTTATACACAAGGGCGACGACGGCGAAGCGGGAAGGCTCGTCGAGTCCGGCAAGTTAGAATTAGGCTCTACAAATGACTTTTTGAAAATGGTAACGTTGATCATCAACTAGTTATAATTTTAAATGGCGAAAAAAAATCGAATTTCGGCCTTTTTAGGGGTCGGCGATGAGAAACTTGGGCTAGCGCGGCCCGGCCTCGTGGTGGTCCATTACTTCCGCCGGGGCGAGGGCACGACGGTAGATCGCGACGAGGTGACAGCTGCCCCGCCAGCTGCGGTTCTCGCCTCCGGGATCGTCGCCGATTCCGAGCGGGAGATCGTCGAACCACTCTTTGAGTGACCCGCCCGCGTCGCGTTCTCCGATCCGTTCGCCGTCGAGCCAGAAGGTCTCGCGTCCGCCCGCCTCGCGGACGAGGACAAGGTGGGACAAACGGCCCGTGGCACTCCCGACCGGCGCGGGCCAGTCGGCAACGGTTTTCGAAGAGCGCAGACGGGCGACGTAGCGTCTCTCCGGATCGCCCTGGGAGTCGCCCTGGGAGTCGCCCTGGGCGAGAGTGAAATTGAGCCGCTCACTCGCCCGCGAAAGGGTCACGATACGGGCCGGACCCGAGGCGACCGACGGTGCCGCCTCGACCCAAGCTTCGACCGTGATTTCATCCGAGGAGCGACAGGCTTCGATGATCTTCCGGGCAGGCCGGCGGGTGGCGAGATGGCCTTTTTTTCCGAAGCGGATCCCACCACCGGGGAGCCACTCGAGAGGGTCGGCACCCGCCCCTGACAGGGTCAAGTCGAGGGCATCACCCTGTTCGGAACGGTCGTGCACGGTCTCGCCGGATCCCTCTTCGAAGGTGTATAGAGCGAGCAGTCCGTCGGTGTGGCGCAGAGGACGCACCAGGGGCACGACTGCCCCGGCAGAGGGATCGACCTCGGCGAAACGTCCGGCGGTGACCACGGCGGGACTGGTCGCGCCGGCGGCGAAAAAATCGACGCGGCCTTCGCTCACTTCGAGTCGGGTGCGGTCGTCCTGCGCCTCGAGGATAAACCGAGTTCCTCTCACTACCGCAACGGCGTGCGGGGTGCGCACGACGAGAGGCTGACCGGCGGGCTGGACCGCGACCTCCGCCGCCAGGGTGCCGGCAACGAGCTCGAGAGACTTGGATTTTTCCCCGCCCCGGGCCGGGTCGGAATCGACACGCACCTCGGCTCCGGCGGTGAGGTCGATGCGGGTCTCGTCGCGATAGGACAGAGTCCCCGCGGCGCCGGTCGGAACGCGGATGAGATCACCCGGTCGCAGCGGCCGATCGGGTGCCGCTTCTTTTCCGCTCTCATCGGCGACACGCACCGTCCCAGTGACCGCGAGGGCGGGCGCCTCAAAATCGGTGCGGTCGTGAAAGAGCGCAAAAGCGAGGGTGACGGCGGCGGCAGCAGCAATGGGAACGATGAGACGCAGGGTCCAGCGCTCCACCTTGCCTTCGAAGGAGTCTTTTGATACAGGCTCAGAAACGGGGGGGGCCGGCAGCACCGAGAGCGGAGGCATCGCCCGCCCGCTCAGTCGCGCCATGACCGCATCGCTCAAGTCGAGACGCTCGTCGAGGCCGCGAAGGGCGATCTCGGTGTCGATGAGTTCTTGAAAGCGGCGTTTCACCACCGTCCCGGAAGCAAGGAGACGCTCCAGCTCGGCCTCCTCGTCCGCAGAGAGGGAGCCTTCGATGGCGAGCTGGGTAAGTTCGTCGAGGCGTTTCATGGGGAAGCCAGTTTTGATTCGAGGCAGTCGCGCAGGAGGGCGCGGGCGCGGTAGAGCAAAGTCCGCACCGCGCCGGCGGATCGTTTCATCTCGACCGCGATATCTGCGGTTTGCCGGGCCTCGAGGTAGTGCCAGCGAACCGCACGGGCCGCATGGGTATCCTGTTGTTCCAGGGTCTCGAGACAATCGCGCAGGGCCTGTTCGCGAGCGAGACGCAGTTCCTCGTCATCAGGCGAGTCGAGCCGCTCGAGGGCGAGCTTCGCGTAGGCCTCGACGCGGCCGCGGTGACGCAGCGTCTTGCGCAACTCTTCGCGCACCAGATTGCGTGCGATCGCCTTGAGCCATTTGCCGAAGCCGCGTCCGGGTTCATACTGATCGAGAGCGAGGTAGGCTCTCACAAAGACCTGCTGCACGATGTCCTCCCGCGCCGAAAGATCGAAAACGAGCGCATTCACCACTCGCATGACCTCGTTCTGGTAGCGCAGCACGATCTGCCGATAGGCCTCGAGATCACCGGCCAGCACCGCCGCGACGATCTCGTCGGTGGAGAAGTCAGCCGGATCAGGTCGATCAGGTCGATCAAGTCGATCAGGCGAATCGCTGGAGTTCGGAGGCGGCATGGAAGGGGGATGGAGAAAGGAGTCTCTCTTCCACTATGACGCCGGTGGGGAATTGTCACGGGAAAGGGATGGAAAAAGGTCGCTTCTTTTTTTCCCGATTTTTGTGACAACTTTTCACGACCGTCATATTGAAAGGAAAAGGATCTCTGCGATGCGTTTACTCTTTCCCGCTCTCTTCTCTCTCGTGCTGACAACGGCCGCATTTGCCTCGGACGAGGCGGCGCGGCATTTCGACACGGTCATCGCGCCCATTCTCTCGCGCCACTGCCTCGAGTGCCACGACAGCGCGAACCGCGAGGGCAAGCTCGATCTCTCGAAGAAGAGCGCCGCCTTTGCCGGGGGAAAGAAAGGATCCGTCATCGTAGCCGGCTCCGCTGCGAAAAGCCGGCTCTGGGAGTCGGTCACACACGACGAGATGCCCGAGGATCGGCCCGCCCTTTCGGCTGAGGAAAAGGAAAAGCTCCGAACCTGGATCGAGGCGGGTGCGGTCTGGCCCGGTGAGGAGGTCGACCCCCTTGCCCACATGCGCAGCGGCGGCGAGGGCACGATCCTGCCGCGTCGCCTCACCCGCGAGGAATATATCGCCACCGTGCAGGCCGCTACCGGCGTGGAGATCGCCGGGGACGCGGAACGGCTCCTCCCGTCGGAGGCCCGAGCCGAAGGCTTCCGCAATACGGCCTTTCACCTCACCGTCGACCTCGGCCACATCCAGGCCTACGCCGAGCTCGCCCGCCTCGTCGCGGAGCGCCTCGACCCCGCGCCTTTCCTCGCCGGGACAAAGGGCGTGGACGATAATGCCCTCGCGAAGATCGTCGAGCAAAGCGGCCGCCGCCTTCTCCGCGGTCCACTCGATGGGACGGAACGCGAGGCCTATCTCGCCCTCGCCCGCGAAGGGGCAGGTCCCGCCCGCGACGCGAAGGCAGCCGCCCGTCTCGTCGCCGAGGCGATGCTGCAGGCCCCGCGCTTTCTCTACCGCGTCGAATCGCAGCGGGGCGACGGCACGCCAAAACCGGTCGCGGCCCACGAGCTCGCTTCGCGACTCAGCTATCTCGCGTGGGGGGCTCCGCCCGACGATGCCCTGCTCCGCGTCGCCGCGGCGGGCGATCTCTCGGACGAAACGCGACTCGCGAAGGAGATCGACCGCCTCCTCGCCGACCCGCGTGCGGTCGAGCAGTCCCTGCGTTTCGCCCGCGACTGGCTCGACCTCGACCGCCTCGACTCCATCGCCCCCGATCCAAAGAAATTTCCCCATTGGTCCCCCGCTCTCGGCGCCGATCTCAAAGGGGAGACCCTCGCCTTCTTCCGCGCCGCGGTGTGGGAGGAAAAGCTGCCTCTCGCCCGGCTCTTCAACGCGCCTTTCACCTACGCGTCCCCGCGTCTCGCGGCGCACTATGGCTTCGAGGGTGCAAAGGCATCGGCACAAGGCCCCGCACCGCTTCTGCACTATCGCTTCGAAGAGGGGAAAGGTGACCGCGTCGTCAACCGCGGCAGCCTCGGCGAGGCCTACGACCTGGGTGCCGACAAGGCGAATGCCCTCGTCTGGAAAAAGAACGGAGGCCTCGAGCTGAAATCCGCCGTCGCGATCTCCACAACAGGCCCGGCCAAAGAACTCGTCGCGGCGATCCGTGAAACCCGTGAGTTCACCGTCTCGATGCGGATCACGCCCGCGAACACACAGCAAAAGGGGCCCGCCCGCATACTGACATTGTCACATGGAACCGGCGAGCGAAACCTCACCATCGGTCAGGAAGGCGACCGTTACGAGGTCCGGGTGCGCGGCAAGGGCACCGGAGGCAACGGCACGATCGACTGGCGCACGGCGCCGAAGACAGTCAGGACGGAAAAAGTCCATCTCCTCCTCGTGCGCGAAGCCTCGGGAAAAACACGCCTTTTTATCGACGGCAAAGAAGCAATCTCGCGCGACCTCGGCGGGGAGCTGGGCGACTGGAAAGACGGCTACCACCTCGTCCTCGGCAACGAGACGAATGGCGGCCGGCCCTGGCTCGGCAGCTACGACGAGGTCGCTCTCTACGATCGGGCGCTCCTCCCCGATGGACTTCCCGCCGCCACTCCCGAGTGGGAGCGCATCGATCTCACCAGCGTGCCGGGGCGGGGCGGGCTCCTCACTCAGGGCAGCCTCCTCAGCGTCGGCGGAGACGAGGCCTCCATGGTGACGCGGGGGCTTTTCGTTCTGCACGAGATCCTCGGCAGCGGCGTCACGAGTGCTCCCGCCGGGACGGATACTACCCCGATCCCGCCGAAGGCAGGGCAGTCGCGTCGTGCCGTCGCGGAGACTCGCATTGCCAAAAGCGACTGTGCCGGTTGTCACGCAAAGTTCGAGCCGCTCGCTTTCGGCATGGAGAAATTCGACGGTCTCGGAGCCTTGCGGGAGCGCGACGAGCACGGCAACACCCAGCGCGAGGATGGCAGCATCCTCTTCCCCGGCGAGGCCGAGCCGGTCACCTACGGCAGCGTCGGAGAGCTGATGGACCTGCTCGCGGGGAGCGAACGCGTTGCCCGCACGATCACGCGCCGCGCGACTCAGTTTGCGGTTGGTCGCCCCCTCGGCAACGCAGACGCCGCCGCGCTCGACACGATCCACCACCGCGCCACCGCCGGGGGCGGCACCTGGCCTGCTCTTTTAAAAGCCATCGCCATGAGCGATCTCGTCCGCCTCACCCCCACCGAACCCCAGTCATGAAAACTCGTCTCCTCGATCGTCGCACCGTTCTCCGCGGCCTCGGCGGCATCACCGTCGGCCTTCCTCTTTTTGAGGAAATGTTAGTCTCCACCGCAAGCGCTGCGACGCCGGCGGTGCCGATGCGATCCTTCAACCTTTTTTTCGGCCTCGGGCTGCCCGCCGCGATTCAGAAAGAGGGTTTCGAGGGCGTGATGGAGCCGCTCAAGCCCCTCGCCGACAAACTCCTCATCCTCCGCGGGATCGACCAGATCCGCGCCGATCAGAAGGGTGAAAACGCCCACCGCGATGGAGCCTCGGCCGCCTTCACTGCCGAGGCTCCGAACGGAACGGATCGCGCCGGCGGCCCCTCGCTCGACCAGGTCATCCGTGCGGCACACTATGCGAACGGCCTCCCCGCAGGCATGGTCCCGAGCCTCGTCGCGGGCACCTATTTCCGACGTGACCGGGTGGCCCGTCACACCCACAGCTTCAACGAGGACGGCACCGCCGCCGCCCCCATCCAGGAGCGTCCCCGCGACCTTTTCGAACGTGTCTTCGGCAAACTGCCCGGCAGCGAGGGCGACCCCGCCGAACTGCGGCGCAAGCGCAGCGTTCTCGACACCGTGCTCGATCAATACCACCACTATGCCGGAGCGAACTCGCCGCTCGGCTCCGCTTCGAAAGCGCGCCTTGCCGACCACCTCGATCGCATCCGCGAGTATGAAACCCGCGTCTTCCCCGCGAAAGAGGAAGAGGCACCTCTCACCGTGACGGGTCTGCCAACCGCAGGCCTGCCGGGCCCCCCGCCCAAGTCAAAGCTGCTCCACGGCACTACCGCCGATCCCGGTGGGGAAGGCATCGACATCACCCTCACGGATCTCGTCGAAGGCTGGCATCTCATGGCCGGACTCTACGCCCTCGCGATCCAGACGGATCGCGTCCGCTTCGGAAGCCTCACCTTTTGCGCGGCGGGAGAGCGCATCCGCCTAAAGGGCGACTACGACTACGCGGGGCGGCGTGTCTTCCAGTTCGACGATGCGGGGCAACGCAAAAAATCCGGCGCGGCGGGCTGCAGTCACGAGTGGTGGCACGGCTTCGACGAGAAGAAGACCAACGAGGCTCTGCGCGCCCACGCCCACATGAAACTGCGCGAGATCGCGTGGTTCCTCGATCTGATGGACAGCGAGGAAAGCCGTGAGGGGAACGGCCGCACCATCCTCGAGAACAGCCTTTTTACGATCTCCACCGAATCGGGCGATGGCCGGCACAACGATGTGAAACGCGAACTCTCGGGCGTCTTTCACGCCGTCACCGGAGCGGGCGGGCGATTCAAGA